>Ga0209208_10004958_pt1 | contig 18662 bp, 8 predicted proteins | sample S1TSphfallax_3_FD_187694 | JGI IMG/M metagenome (GOLD analysis project Ga0209208, IMG submission 187694) | Host-associated microbial communities from peat moss isolated from Minnesota, USA - S1T2_Fd - Sphagnum fallax MG (SPAdes) (version 2) | ecosystem: Host-associated > Plants > Peat moss >... | reverse complement strand
GCCCGGACTCGGGAGTATGCCACCACCATACTCCCTATAGTATACTCTGCGACGCTCCGTGGGGACTACATCCAAATGGCACAAATTCCCGGGACTCCCAAGTTGGAGTCCCGAAATTGTCCCGAAATTGTCCCGGGTGGAGTCTCGGGACTTTGGGAGCTCATATCTCCCGACTGCGGGATTGGATCGCGACGACGTCTGAACCAAAGTTGTAGCCCTCGTCGAGCTCTTTCCAACGGCGCATCGCAATCTCCATTCGGAGGTCGGGAAGGTATCGATTCTCGACTTTTAGTGGTCGGGAGTCAAACTGCCAGTTTGACTCCCGGCCCTTCTTTTGCCCATAACTTGGGCGACAGATGTCCAAATGGCCAATGCGAGGCCATTTTCGATATGTACGCTTCAAGACCTTTCTGATGACACCAAGAACACCCCAATGCGAGGTGTTTTGGGTCGTGCTGTCGAGCCCTAAACATTCGGGAGTCCCGGAGGACTCCAAGTCCCCAACTTTTCCAAGTGTTGGGATTCACCCCCACACTTGGCTAAGTTAGGGTTGCGACATTACACATATGTTTTCATATTCCAGTTTTTAATATAAATCAATATTTTAATTGATAGATTTAAGGTTACATGTTTTGTTAAAAGACATTGAAACAAAATTGGTATTGTAAAAACAAATAAAATATCACAAAAGTGATCTACTTGACCTGCATTCACCCACCACATTTGGATTAAAGCATAGTGGGTGAATGAAACCAAACCATGTACATGACATTTGACCTACTTTAGTAATGATTTTTAATTTTGATTTAGAGTGAAAACATTTAAAAGTTTGGATTCCATTGGGCATTATGAACATGGATTTACATTCTTGTTAATTTTTTGCAACTCATCCTCATGCTCCTCATCTTCTTCGTCTTCATATGTCCTTTGTTGCAACTTTTCCATAATTTTAATCCACATATTCATGGTTGGTTTAATTTTCCTAATGATCTTCTTCTTGGTTTGCATCTTTTTGTGATGGTCTTAATCTTTTAACCTATGCTCTTAAAACCTTAAGTTCCCATCTTCATGGTTTGCAACTTTTCATAATGGTTTTGATTATGATCCATGTGGTCTACAACTGTTCATCTTGGTCTTAATGATTTTAATTCCAATTGCCATTGTCTACAACTTTTCTCATTGATATTAATCCTTTCCCTTTTGATTTTGATGGTTTTAATCATAATGCTTTTGGTTTGTAGCTCTTCATTTGGATATATCCATGCTTATAGATCAAGTTCATGGTTATGGCCCTTTTCTCATCGTTTGTTTAGTGTTTACTTTAATCATGTTTTTCTAAGGACAATGTTTCTAGTGATTATTTTTCAATAGTCACAACTTTTTTGTGTTTACTTCTATTGGTTAAATTTTCCAATGATTGTTTCCATTGATTATTTTTCAATGATTTTTTTTTATGATAAAGATGCATTTGTGAAATGGTGCAAAGGTCCTTTCATGGTTATTTCAATGTGAAGCAAAATAAAAACCCATCATACAATTCTTTATGAATATATCTATTTAACATTTAGAGTCCATTTTAAAATCATCAAAGGGTTTGGTTTTGCGGATTGATATGATAAATAACCTAGGATTAGTTCAAATATCTTTTTCATTTGAAATTATTTCCTAGATTTTTTTTATCAAATTGCTACCAAGGCATAATTTCTACAAGCAACAATTCTTTAAGTTCATTTAACTTATAACAACCATACAACCATGTAATTTTTACTTTGCATATCATTCCCACAACCTCCCTCCCTTTGTTTTATTTCATTCTAAAACTTTAAATATCGAAAACATGTTCAAGCTTCAAGCTTTTCAAAGTCCTTTCCTAAAATTCCTTTTATGCCTAATCCTTTTGCTTATAACTTCCCAAGAATCCTTTAAAACAACAAACGCTTATAGAGCCGATTTCGCCTCCTCATATTTCCTCTTTTCTTCCCCCATTTTCTATTCTATATGTTTGTTTTATCTTCATCTCCTCACTATCATGCCACCTTCCAACTTTTTTTTTTCCTTTTTGGTTATGACTCCAATTTGAACTTCCTTTTTCAATTTATTTCAAATTTCAAAGGCACAAAGAATGGAGTAAATAACCAAACTTGAAAATTTTACAAAATAGGTTAAGGTTAAATAGCTTCAAAGTGAGATTACCCAACCTTAATAAGTATTCTTGTCATGGTACACCACATGTTAAAGATTGTAACCTATTTTATGTACATCCAAAATTACACAAGAAAACCCACTATCCAAAATTGGCACTATAAACCCCAAAATCGCCATAAAGGTTAAAATATCCAAAAACACAAGGGATCAAGCTCCCTAATTCAACACAAAGCTAATTAACTCATTACACCTAAAACATTTAGCTAGCCTAGGAATTAGGTTAACTTATCCTAATTATGATTCTAAACAACCTAAAACATTTGCCACATGATACTCATGCACAATATTCAAGTGTGAGTGTGAGGGTGGTGTATGTGTTTCCCACTTTTTTTTCAAGGAATGGTAGGATTTATAAAGGGATGTGAATTTATGGTAAAAACCTAATAGTCAAAGTTTGTTGCTTTGCATAAGGGAAAACAAACCCATAAAGAGAAGGTGCACATTAGCAAATCATGGAGTTTTTACGGCTCAACATACTAACAACTTCATACAACATACATTTTGTTGCCTTTAGTTTCAATAGAAAATGTGACCCAACTTATTCCAACTTTAATTTGGAAGGTCATATAATAAAAAATTAATGCCTATCCCATATCATAATTTCAAGAGGAAACATTGAAAGACCACTTGCATGAGACCTTTAGAGAGTTGAAGGCATGGAATTCAAATGAAGAAAATTAAAAAAAGGTGATTATACAATGTGATGTGGTATTGGAATGTTTGAAAATTGTAGATGGAAAAATTGTAAAAAATGTATTAAATTCCTTACAAAGTTTCCCTAATGACACCTAATGTCCACCCCATCTCCTAGTTCTATTGATTCAAATGGACCTATGATTGGTGCAACTACTTCTAATTTTAATCATACGCCTATGTTTGTGCTTGATGTTCCACTTCAAAAGGTGACCAAAAGTGAAATGTGGATGGTGTAATCCAAATTCATGGCAAGTAGACGTTCAAGTGGCAAAGGATGTTAACATCATGGTAGGACTTAAGGTAGCCCATGTTTATGTAAATGAATAGGCCATGATTTAATGGTATGTATAAATTGTCTTCCAATTATTATTTCATGTCCAATGTGCCTTGTCTCTCCGTGGTGTTTGGATCTCTACCAATGTTTCATCTATGAACCCAAAACATCATTGCAACTATTGTCTAACCAAGACCTCTTTTTCCTAAAGTGTGGGCCAATGGATCTCATTTGTAAAGTTTTGGCTAATGCATGATGCAATGGACAAAATATAATCACATAATGAAGATTTTGATCAATTCCATATAAAGGCATCGAACTCAATGACATTCTTGTGCTTCAAGAATAATATGAAACTAAAAAGTTATAATTAAGGGATCAACTTTAATGGCCTTCTTGATACAATTGAGGCATGCCTTAACATTGAATGTTCACAAATTAAAAAACCCTAACTCTGAAAATTAAACATGAAAAGCCTAACATTAACCTTTAAAATTAAACCCTAAGTTTAACCTTAAAACTTTAATCCTAAAAACTCTATCCATATCTAAAAAATTAAGCTCCAAGACTATTACCTTACAATCAGACCTTAACCCTAAAACTAGAACCCTAAAAACCTTATCCAAAAATCAAACGTCAAAACCCTAATCCTAAAAATCAGACCATGTAAACATCTTAACCTTAACAATAAAAACCAAATCCTAAAAAAACCTAAACCTAAAAAACCTAAAAGTGACAAGAAGGTTCACTTGTAGACTTAATGTAGGAGGAAATCATAAACATTATTCAAAAATGCCAATTCTTCAAACTACATCAAAGTGAAGTTGGTAGTGTTTTTGAATAGTGTTAGGGTGGATCACATCTTGGCCAATATGTCCTTAGCCCTTATATTAGGATCAACGATGTATAATAATAACCTTTATTAAGCTACACAATTATAGCATGCAACCTATATTAATCTATATAGCCCTTATGGCCCCATACCCTATAGCCTCAAGCCTTTAACAAACAATTCATGTTATGTGAACAAAAGTGTCAAATTTTCACACAACAATTTTCATTTGTTGTATCATTAGGCTACCCTTTATGGAAATAGCAACTAGCACAAGAAGTTTAACTTAAGGACCCCTAGTCAAAAATTTATGGCATGGGTGACCCCACCCAAGAAACCCAATGCTATAAATTATGTAAGTCCCACTTGTGACCAAAGTTAATATCTTGTCAGATGCATAAGGAAGAATGCTCTCAGTCAGTTTAGTTTTCTCTTCAATTAAGGTCAGTTTTTATAGCATTGTGTTAATTTATTATTGTATGCAATATGAACACCACCATTTATAATGAATGATCTTTTTGTAGATATATGAACCTAGAGTTTGAACTTAATCACACAACAAACAACTTTGAAGAATCCTTTTACATTTTGATTGAAATTTGATTTTTGGTACATGATTTTAATAGCCTTAAGGAATTTGGATTTTGTGTGGGTATTGTGATGATTAATGGGTTAACAATTTTGGGGGGGCGGGGGGGGAAAGGGTATTTTTTTTAAAATGATTTATTCACCCTCGATTCGATTTATAGGTTTGAATAGATGTTTGCAAACTTTAAAAGAAGAAAAATCACCTGTATATAGGATTTTTCAAATTGCAAGAGACATAATTTCAGCCGTTGGATAGGTTACATGAAAATGGTCAATAAGGAGGCTTTATGATTGAAATTTGTATTTACAACGTATAATAAAAATGTTGTGATGGTGCCAAAAATTACCACATGATTCTAACCAAGGAAAATTTACCCTAAATTACACCCATTCATTACGTAACCTAATTTATGGACTTTTGGCACCCACCATCTATCTATCTATCTATCTATCAATTGGATGACAATTAGGAACACTAGGGTTTTTGATGAAATCAACTTGTTGAATCTTGACCTAAGAGATAATTTCATATTGTAAGTGACTTTGTAGGCAACTTGCAATATTTGAATTTCCAATCAATTTTTTTGAGTGAAATACTAATATTTTTGGTGTTACTTCACACAAAAAAGGGCAAAGGAAAACTCCGAAAATCCCATACTTGTCATTGATTACCCAAGAAAGGTACTACTTACTTAATAATTTTAAAACTAAGGTGTGTGCAACCAAAGGACATGACTCAGAAGTGAGTGTAGACTCTTTTTACTCTTCTACAATAATTTGTGAGTTAAGAGTTGTGATAAATGAGTTGTTACCAATAATGAAAGGGTACTAATATTATAATATGACGTTACTACCAATTGGCAAGTTGTGATAAAATTAAGTTGTTATCAATAATCATATCATGTTACTATTGGGTATGTTGTGATAAATGAAAGTTGCTACCAAATAATCATTATAATGTTACTAGCTAGTGGGCCAAAAATTTGTGATAAATTAGTCATTATCAATAAACATACAGTAGGTAGTACCAAGTTAACGATTGTCATTGTCGTTCATACGCCTTAATTTTTGTCATTCTCTTTTGTTCTAGTTCTTCATTGTGCACTCTTTCCTTGTGTTGGGGCCAGGGACTATCTCACATTGGATCCAACTTTTGGAAATTTTACCTTAATAGAACCAGTTTCATATTAGGTTAACCGGTTTCTTTGGTGAAAGTGTTTTAAACTATTTAGATTGGAATGGATTGTTTTGGTGTTCAGAGTGTGGACACAGTAGGTACATGTACAACATGTTATCTATTGGCAGGGCCAGTGTGTTTGTTATGCCTTGTTTCCTTTGAAGTTTTTTAATGTTTATTTGGGGAAGTTTTCTTAGACTTGAATTTTCACCCTCTTCTTGGGTTCATTATCCCTAAAGAAAGTTTGGAGCAGTGTTGTTGTGTTGAGCCTTAAACCCTAAACCCAGGTTACACCATCCTACTTCCCCCTCACGTTACCAAAGTAACAACTAGTGTGGTGCTGGTTCTGGATATTTTTAAAATCTGAATCAAACCAGTTCCAGGTATTTGAAAAAAATAAAATAAAATCAAAGAACCATGAGTTCTGGGTATTTAAAAATAAATAAAAATGGAGAACCTCCATTTATGGGTATTTCAAAACCCTCAAAGAACCTCCGGGGTTTGTGAAAGAACAAGGCAATTTTAGAGATGGTTATTGACAAATGAAAACCAAGTGTCTCGAGTGAGCCAAAATTGAAGTCTAAGTTGGTCTTCCTTTTGTGCGAGGTAAAACCCTAGGGTGGTAAGGGGGCATGCCCAAAAATAAGGAATAGCTGATCTAGCACTCCATTTTGGGAATGTCCCTCACACCCATCATAAAACACAAGGTGTACATTATCATGAACCTAAACATATACATACATACATACATATATATATACATACCATGAGGCTTAAGAGGAGTAAACCCTAAACCCTTCTTATGCTTACTTTGTAAGAAGAGTAAGAGGGATCTCACACCTACAAGTAGACATAACTTCACTCCCACTCTTGAGGAGTAGGCATAGGATCCCACCTACAAAAGAGGAAGGATATTCATGAATATAAGGAGCCCTCCAAATACACTAGGAAACATCTCCTAGTGCTTTTAAGGCATCAAAAGTTTTCTTGGGAAGGTTCTTTTTGGCAGGTCATGTACTTTTTCCTAACTGAAGTCAGGGTACATAGGCCCATGTGCTTTTTACATTGAAGGTTTTCTTAAGTTCAGGTGAGCACATGATGTTAAGTGTAAGCACATGGCTTAAGTGTAAGCACATGGGTGTCTAGTGTCTACCTTGTCTTCTTGATTTCTGACTAGCACCTTGCAACTATCTAGGTCATGATGTAAAGCACCCACAGAAAAATTTCTAGTGTATTTGGATGGCACAATATTGAGTGGAGTTTTTCATATTCAATTTTCAAATTTTTGTAAAGCACCATTAAATGAAATGAAATAGTAAATGAGTGATTGTGAGGATTTTCCTCATGGTGGATTTGTGGAAGAAATATGCATTTCATATTTCAATTTTGGTAAATTACATGCATCTAGATGGGACTTAATGGCAAGGGATCAAGTCCAACCACATTTTGTTGAAATCTCATTTTTTTCAAATAGCAAAGTGCAACAACAAAATCCTTAAGGACAAATGATGCCAACTAGTAACTATTCAACAAAAAAAAATCATATCAACGGCCAACACAACAAGGACCTCCTTCCTATTTGCAAAACACCAAGCCTACTAAGTACCTTCAATATTTAATGAGCCAACGAAAAAAGGATTAACAATTTAACAAACATGTTAAATTACGTATACTGAATCCCAAAAGATGTATTTTATTTTAATATTTTAATTCAATATTTATTGATATATATATATATAAGACACATGGGTTGAAGCAATTGTGTGCTAAATAGTTGAGTTCAAGAAATTTTCAAAGATTTAAATATACTATAAATATTCACAAATGTTTATGAAGCATGCAAATGTTGATTATCATAGATAGTATGACTTTTATTTGAGATAATGAAATTTTAATGGATGTGGGCATAAAAGTTTGATGAAATACCACTTTCATTGATTGCTTGCAATCTCTTATGAATTATATGAAAGTTTATATATTATTTGTTTGGTTCTAATATTCTTCACAAGAACATCTCACATTTTGGGTTTTTTTCCTAAAGGGGGCACCTAAGAAACCATGTTGGCTTATCAAAGTTGATAAGAGCAACAAAAGTATGTTATGTTAATGTTTGAGACCCAATCCAATCATAATAAAAGTGGATTACAATAATTTAATTTTCTGACCTAAGTGGATTACAATATATTGGTATAGAGGAATATCAATCAAATCTTTGTTGGGAATGCATGGCTATATTTTTTCTTTGAAAAAATAAAAATAAAATGTGTTTGAAAATACATGTAGTGGGAAAATTTGATATCATGACAATTTGAAAATTGTTGCACATGAAAAAAATAGAAAAATCCCATTGTAATTAATGGCATCATATGTTGTGTATTAATGTGTGTATATAGTGAAAATGTTTCACATATATTAAATGTCATTAATTAATGCTTATATTTTCAATTTGTTATGTAGTTGAAATGGCAATCATCCATAAGATGGTTTAGTGAAATTTGGCCTTAAACAAAATACGAAATTAAAAAGAATTTAAGCATCCTTCTCATATATTGCTTGCTTCCCACTAGAACTTAAATAAGCATTCTGGAGATTTCTTAATAAAAATTTAAATATTTGGTGACTGAAACCCCCAAAAACACCTTTTTTTGCCATTGAAAAAGAAATTCACCAATTAGCTAAATTTCTTCCCCCCAAAAAAACCACTAGTCATTACCCCTTCATATGAAACACATGTGTGGATTTGTTTGTCAACATATACCATAGTACCTTGGCCATTTCAACACATGTCTGTCGAATAATTAATTAATTTTGAAAAAAGTCATTTTCAACAAATGAAATATTCCTAAATATTCACTATTTTCCTTCACAATATTTTTTGATTTGGAAGAAACAAAGTTTTGAAATTTTCAAAAAATTTGAAAATTATATAATTAGTGTCAAATTGGCCAAGGTACTAAGGTAATAGTAGAAATGTCCATTTTCAGGGCATCCAAGAGGAGAAACAGTGAGTATCATGATGAGTATGTAACAACAACCTTGCATGCCGTGCTCGCATTACCTTACACAAAGTTATGCCCATCACATACTTTCAAAGCTTAAGGACTAAAATACAAGGAGCAAACCACATTCATTATTATTCCAATTTTATGGTTGTGGAAAGAAAGATTGGGTACAGAATGAATAAGTTGTGTTCATCATGTGTTCTTCTTCTTCTTCAACTTTGCCGTTTCCGTTTCTAGTGCTTGAGTTTGCAATCAAAGATTTGGGTACAAAATTGATTTTTCCCCCCAAAAGAGAGTTGGTTGTCAAACCCTTTTTACTTATGTACATATCTATCACAATTAATCACGATTTGGGTACAAAATTGTTTTTTTGTGTGTGAAAGGGTCGGTTGTCAAACCCCTTCTTACTTATGCACATATCTGTCACAATTAATCAAGGTTTGGGTACAAACTTGATTTTTGCCGGAAAGGGTTGGTTGTCAAATCCCCTTTTTACTTATGCACATAACTATATCACAAGTAATCAATATTTGGGTACAAACTTGATTTTCCCTGGAAAAGGGTCGGTTGTCAAACCCCTTTTTGACTTATTCACAGATCGATCACAATCACCACTAACAATGGAGCTGCTGCACACTGCAAAATACCTCAGTTGTTTATGATGATGTCCAAACTTGCAAACTTAAAATGACCAAAAAAAAACATAGTGGGTAGTAAATTGATGTCCAAACTTGCAAACTTAAGATGGCCAAAAACACATAGTGGGTAGTAAGTTCACTACCTATACAGCTCTCTATCTCTCTCTCTCTACTGCCTAGTAATAATATTATTTGTACTTTTTTGATGGATCAGTGTGGGTGTTGTGGAAGGAAGGTTGTGTTTTTCTCTCTCCCAAATTCCAATCCAATAGAGAATTGAGCAAAACCATAAAGAAATAGTACTTTTGACATCAACACTGGGAAAATAATACATCACTTAAATAATAGTGGGGACTTGGGACAAAGGGAGCCATGATTGTTCTCACACATGGGAATGAGAGTGCTAGTTCACTTCACATGCACGAGAACAGCTTAACTTAACCCTCATATGACTTGCCCTTCTCCCACATAAGAACTGACAATGATCTGAATCTACCAGACTGGAGACACCTTACCACCAAAATTGTAAGGTGCCTTTGGAGAGTAAGGAAGAAGATTATGCTTTCTAAGGTCCTTGTAAGTACCTAGAAAGGAGAAGAATTAGAATTAGGTCAGGCTTTTAGGTGTAGCACCTTGGATGAAAGAGGAGGCACTAGCACTGCACACACGACATAAAAATAGGTTCATGGTGAGCCAACATGTGCTAGTATGCCAACCATTGTTAGTGCAATGACTTTGAGGAAGCTTTCTTCATGATAGCTTCTCCTTTGCCACTCCCTCGACTTGGTGAATAGCCCATGCAAAAACATGCAAAGTTGTTACACGATGATTACTAGGCTACCAATTGATATGCCTTCTTGCTCTCTGTTATAAAGAAATGCAAAACTACCATGAAAAAGGGCAACAACACCCTTGTATAATCTTTTAACTACATTACTTCCTACATCTCCTAGTAGGATAAAATGCACATGCAACAAGTTCTTTAATCCTTTTTCATTCAAATCATATACAAATACATTTCCTTGCTATTCTTTCCTCCTTAATATTACACCACACACTGCTTCAAAAGAGTCCTCCATTCCAACAACCAACTACAATAGTATTGAATGCTTTAAAAATCCACCAACATCTCCTTTAATCCTTTTTTTTGACAAAATCATACAAGGCCCACATTGACCCTATAAAAATAAGGCCTTTATCTTAATCCCTTCTTAAAAATCTCCTAGATGATTGGGTAGTTTATTCCCAACCATTCACAAACATGAACTATTTAATCCCTATTAGTTTCACCCCTTTGGTAAAAGATAGTAAGTCTACCACTAGTAACTATTAATTATTATGAGGCCTATGGTATTAACTAGTTTAGATATTTCTATCATTTAACATGCATCTTTATTGGATTAACCATGGTTTGAACGTTTTGACAACAATTTTTTGATATTGTTAAAATAAATGGCATATCTCATGGATTAGAGTGAGTGTGCATGTGATGTATTTAGAGATAGGTTAGAAATAAAAATTGTGAATGCTTGTGATGAAAAGGATTTTGTTCCTAAAAGACCCTAGATTTCGAATAATTCTAGAAATAAACTTAGTGTGCCTAATGTGCAAGGGAAACCTAACAAGAAGGTAAGGAGGAAAAGGAGGTGGTTGCTTATAAGTTCATTTACAATTGCAAATGCTATCACTAATTTCACACATTTGACGAAGAAGTTTGAAATAAATAAAATGGAAATGATGAAGTTCATCGCATCTCAAATGTTACAAAATGAAGATAATCGCACACAAATTGTTCAAGGTTAACAACTATAGATGGTTAATTTGTTTGCGAATGTGTTGAAGCAAGAATCATATATGGTGGTGGTAGTAATGGTAATTAATAATTATAGAAAATTAGCTTTGGTTCATCAAATCAAGAAATATTTTCACTTTGCACTACATTTAACTATATTTTATTTGTATTTACATTTGCATTCAAAAATATTTAGACTCAATAAATGAATCATTGTGTATGACTCTATCATAGTACAAATGGATGATCAATCATTTATTATTCAAAAATTAATCTCTTTAATCTCTCACCTTTTGCTTTTGCAAATTTGTTAAGAATTTTATAGTTTTTTTTGTTGTTATGCTTGAATTGTGATAAGTAAGTGAAGGTAAGTATTTAGAACATGGTTTTAGTTTTTTTTATCTTTGAAATTATCTTTTTGTTGTTTGCTTTGGAGTCCCATTCTTTTTGTTTCAAAACATAACTAACTTACAACTTATAGGATCCAAGGCCAAAGATAAACAAAAACAATACAAAACACAAAACACAATTCTATGGGTTGTGCCATTTAAATTTTTATGTTGTCTAGTGTGAAGTTGTGAACAATGATAGTTGTTTGTGCTAATGTTATAACATGTGACATATTTTATTTTTTAAATAGTAGGTAGTTTATTTCACCAAACCTTACTAGCTCGTTAGCTTGTTAACTTTTGTTCTTGCATTTTCAAATCTATGTTCTTATGCGCCCCACAATTAACAATAATTGTGGCCACAACAAAAAAATATAACTTGTGCAACTCAATCAATTTTGGAATTGAAATGTTTCAAAATACATATGTGTTTTAAAAATCAATTGCATTATCTATCACCACCCTACTTGAATTCATGTTAGAATCATTTTTTTTTAAATCAACATTTGCAAGATTACATGTCTTCCAATTCTTTTGCAAATAGGTACAAATTGGATAAGTTGCAACACCAATTTAAAATGATTTACATTCATACTTTAAATGGCAATCAATGGTTCTTAAAAGATATTTTGAGACCTTAATTATGCATATAGGTTGGACCTTTTGAATTGTCCATCATCATGAACTCCTCCAAGTTGGCTAGCACAAACATTTCAAAACATTTTATATGCATCACATAATTCATAACATTATAATATGGAATTATTGTTGCCCTATGTAAGAAATTGTTATTAATAATGTAATTTTCTTGCTTGAAAGATCTACAAAAGAGATGTGTGTTCATATATTGTTCCACAAATATTAGGTTTAAATTTGGAATTTCTTCAAAATGAGTTATGTTGTTCCTGAAATGTTGACCACAATGAATATTGATTAATTTATTAAACAATTTGTCTTTGCTAGTTAACACACCAAAAAAATGTCAACATATTTTTTCATGATTGATGCACCCACTATGAACCAATCAACCATATGTGTACCATTAAATCCATGAACAACAATGGTCACAATCCTTTTGATATTTGATTATAAGATGAAAAGGTTTAAGCAAATTGATTATTAAAAAATGTCAATTCCCAAACCTAGGTTTGTTAAAGGTTTAAGTCAATTAAATTGCCTTGCAAATGGGGGCGCACGTAGGGCTATTTACATAGCCTAGTTGGAACATGTGCCCAATGCCACTAATGATTCCAAAGAGGGTAATTGGAATCTACTTTGGAGGTGTTGTTTCAAAGACTTGGAGGAAGTAAGTGTATGGGTAAAGCTTGGGGTGGGGACATTATCAAATAAGAGGCGTATGATGGGGATTAATGTTTTATAGGTGAGATATCCTTTCTACTATTTAAAAGTAGGTGCAATATACCTTTATTTTCTAAAAAATATTCACAAACATAAGTTGCACCCAAGAAATTTCTTATAATGTTTTTTTTTTGTTTAAATTATTGTTGGGTGGAGATCAAAAATTGACCCAAGTGTCAATTGAATATCACCCAAATATCAAACATTGAACACCTAGGGTACAAGATTTACTAATACCCAAATTGATACCTTGACCTTTGGGTATCTATTGCGTGAAAATCAATTATGATATTTGGACCCTATTCAATATTATTAATTGTTGATACCTAAGATGAGGTGAAAAGTTGCAAACAATGTCAAGTTCTTAAGTTTTAGTTCTAGGCCAAGTCTATGTAGTTAGTAACAACATTTAAGGTTCTTTTCTTCTTGCTGGTGCCAATTCTAAAACACAATGGTAGTCTTGGGTTTTGACTTTTTCTTCTTCTTGAAGATAAAAAGGGTCCACAAGCTATTTCTATGTCCATTGCTTATTTATGACTTTTGTATTTGGTGAAGTGTTTTTTTTATTTTTTATTTTAATGTTTGGTTTTCTAGGTCCTTGAATTTTTTCTTCTTCTTCTCACGTCTTTCAAGTCCCTTTCCTTCCCTCCTTTTCCTTCCCTTCCATTTTTTTCCTTTCTATTTTTTTCTTTCATTGCACATTCCTTCACCATTCCTAATCCATGTCATTTAAATGATGCCTTCCCCCCCTTCACTATTGCTATTCTACTATTATGTGTGTTCATTGACTATCAATTCCTTCACTAACATTGCATCAACAACCTCCCCCCTAATTTGCATCTCACAACTTGCATCCTTCTTTTCCTCCTATTCATCAAATTGATGCCCCCCACTTGTGCTTCTTGATAATTGACATCATGCCCTTGCTTGCAACAAATAACTGTCTTATTCAACATTTTTTTATAAAAAATTGTTTTCTTTCTACTTGTTTAATTTTTGTTTGTTTATTTATTTTTATGTATGTCATTGTATGTTTGTTTGTATTTTGTAGATTGATATAATTATTTGTTTTTATGTTTGAGTTTTTAAACAATATATTGGAGGGACAATTTTTTCCAACATAAAACATACATAAATTCACACTTGAATTTTTTTTCTCACATTGTGATAGTAAATAAAAACAAGTCTAATTTGTAATTTATAAAAACCTTAATCCTTAAACCTTTTATTTGCAAACGTTTTTTGCAAATTTATAAATAACATTTAAGGTTTGTTAACTGTAATTTTTTCCTATTCTTTCCTTATAATTGTCACATTTGCATATTTGAATATCTTTTATATGTTTCTTTAGAACATAATTGTTTTGTTCCTTCCATTTCGTAATAACATTCTTGTGAAAATTGCAAATGGATTAGTCTTCCAAAAATGAAAGTAAAGCAAATGGCAATGAAATTTATGAGGATTTTATGAATGATGTAATTATGGAAGAAAGATATGATATAATCCCAATGTGCAAACTAAAACAAAAAAAACTTCAAAAAAATGAATAAATTTTGTGGAAATAAATATGAATAACCTGCATGTTTTAAAAAAATTATGGAAAATTCATAAAATGTTTTTTTGGTGTTGATCTTTATTGGTGTGAATGATAATCAAGATGTTAATATTGAACATCCATAGATTATGTGTTACATCTTGTGCTATAATTATTTAATCAAACATTAAATTGAAGAACACAAGTAAGAAACGAGTTAATTTCATATTATAAAACAAATGGAATAACATTTTTGAGAAAACATGTTGATGCGCATCATGCCATTGTTTCAAAAACGTTTGAGGAATAAATGAATAGTTTAATGCAAGGAAAAGAGGATAAATAACCAACACAAAAAAGACAAAATGTGTTTTGGGGGATTTATTTCAAAACAAATTGCCAATCTAGTTTGTGGAGAGTGTGTAGTTTAAACATTCAGTTTTGCATTTGTGTCCAAGAATTAAATTTCCTTTTAAAAGGTAGTTTTCACAAAAAAAATTACTAGGGTTAGTGGAGAAATAACTTATGTTCTTCAAGTGTTAGTAGAATGTTATCCTACAATTGTTAATTTTAATCTCTAGTTTTCCAAAGGGGCATATAATGTGTTTACTTTGGTCATTAATTTTTTGAGATGTGCAATTGGTAGCCAAAGCATGTCACTATCAACTTGTTTGAAATTACAAAAATCATAAAATAGGCCTTGTTCAAAGTTTAATAGATTTGTTGGATAAATATGGCCTAAGAAAAATAAAAATCATTGTTTATGTCAAGGATGAAAAGTTTAACCTCAATGCAATGATTAGCACTAAAATTAATTGTTGGTTGTGAATTTTTTGATTTTGAGGAAAGTTTAAATTTTTATTTTTTTTTATCATGTTTTTTTCCAAAGCATGTCAATATGACACTACATATGAAAAGGTTTAAAAATAAAATAAAATGTATTTATTAAATTTACACAAGTATATTTGCAAAAGTTCATCACTTGGCCCAAAAAATCTTTGAAGGGGAGGCAAGAATGGGATAAAACATATATCGAGGCTAAAATTTGCTTAACAAAAATTGATTAACCTAGTTAAAATAAGGTAGCAAATTGTTCTTATTTTAATTGTTTTTCAATTTCAAAACTTTTGTTTGCGACCATATATGATTAAACACTAAAATAATATACTTATTATTGTTTTACATGGTTGCTAACAAGATAATCATGTTTTAAGACACATTACAATTTTGAACAATTATTGTGTTTGTTACAACATACAATTTGTTGAAAAAGTTATTAATCAAGTGCCACCATTTTGAATGTGGCACATCTTTTAGATTATTATGGCTTGCAATTTTCCCATTGTCACATGTATGTTTTAAACTAGTCCTATGGACATTGGAACTTGTTTAGTGATGCATTACATTTTATAATTTCCATGAGTTTAAAACTTAAGGGAAAAAAAAGAAATTTTGTTTTCTTTTGATAATTTAATGTAGGATGATTTGAATGTTGTTGATGAATTAGCTTTGCTACTTTCTAACATCAAAAAGGAAGTTTGTGGAATATTGGATTTTTTCCTTTCATTCTTAAATAAATATGAAAATAATTCATTACATATTTTCCTTCATGTTAGACCTTAGGTTTAAAAACCTTTATACAATGTTTAGATTTTAAACATTATGGGATCATGAATGACATGGAAAGGATATTTTTTTGATTAGAATGCTTATGAATCTTAAGAGATGTTATTTACAAATTGAAAATTATAAAAAAGTTGGTATGATATTTAAGTAGGTTATAATTTTTCATCCAATTTAGTAAAATTTATTGAAATAGATGGAAATTTAAAAGAGGAGTTAGAGGAAGATGAAGATGCTTTTAAGAGATATGAAATTGTTGAATTATGAAAATATAAAAAATAAATTGTTGGCACCTTGTCAATTTCATCCCAAAAGAAATATTAAAATCAGTTTTGACTATTATTTTGTGATTTGAAAATTTTAATATCATAATTGGTTTGTGAGAACCACCTAAAGATAATCAATCATTATCACATTTATGAGAATTGGCCTAATAAATAATAAAAAAAAACTTGATACCTTACATGGATGCTCAAAAAAAAAGTTAATTTAATTTACACATAATTAAATAATTTTCAAATGCTTTGTGAAAGTTGAGTCCAACAAGTATTGTGAAAAAGTGATACCCACTTAACACTAGTTGAAACTTGTCCACAATAAGTATGGGTATCCTTTCACATAGTGGTCCACAAGAGCTTTCATTGGTCATGGTAGATGCGACCTTTTATGAATTATCGCATTTTCAAAAATTTGGTCCCATGCCATGTTTTGAAAAAGAAACATTTTTGTCACCCGAATCTATTTTGCAATGAAGTTAGGGATATGAATGTCAAATAAAATATATATTCAATTCAAATAGGTATATATATAAAACTAGGTATTGTCTTAGAATTCCTTGGTGTTTAATCACTTTCACTAAGCCATGTCTTTCTAAAAAATATTAAAACCATTAATCAAGTTAATGTTGTAGCTTTTGGATCATGTTAAAAGAATCATAGAAGGAGATGACGTTCACTAGGTAGGTAGGTAGGTAGGTAGGGCCACTTCATGGCATTTTTTTTTTCAGTGACATGTTGAAAATCATCATAATTATCATGGAAAATTCAATAAATTCAAAATTTAGAAACCAATGAATTTCTTGAAAAAAATAAAATTCATTTTTGTCCATGTGGAAGCTGACCCTAGGCTATGGTAAACAATGAATTAGTCACCTTGTGTGTGTAAGCTTGTAGGTTGGTTTAAACGACCCATCCACAAAGAAGTAAGTACTTCCCCAAATTCTCGTGGTGAAGGAAGATGGTTGCATTGTATCATTTTGGTACAATCACTATCATTCCTTCAAACAACCATATCGAATAAATATTTGTGCAGCTCAAAAAGTTCAACACTCAAGCAATGAACTCTGAATATGAGGTGAGAGAATTCACAAGGCTTGTGCAATTTCCCCACTTCATTAACACTCAGTACAAAGTGATCACAATAAAATCATGAAATAATAATAATAAACAAACCCAAATTGAAAGTTCACCTCCAGAAATTTCCTAAGTGTAGTTGGAAGGCACCTTATATCCCTGAAAGTACTTGTGAGAAAAAAGGTGGGATACATCATACCGCACCTACTACTAAGGTTGAAGAGTGAGAGATCCTACACTTGTAAGTATTCAAATGATCCCTCCCACTCTTAAGGAGTAGGCTTATGACCCGTACCTACTCCCCTCCTTTGCTTCATTATGTGCCTATGTCTAGGTTCATGATAACTTGTACCTCATGCTTTACAATGGGTAAAGTCCACATGTGTGCGGGTGCTCTCAAAATGTGGGGCTGAACTATGGCCTCATCCTAGGCCCGAATTTCTCATCGTATTTCAGAGGTACCTTATTTTGTGTATATCCTTCCTAGATTAGGCCTACCCTTGAAGAGTGAGAGGGTTTTGTTATTAATCTATATAGAATGTTTGTAGTAAGGTTCTTAAGCTTACTCTTTAAGATCCCTTTTGCTCTTAAAGAATATGCATAAGAACCCTCCTACACTTCTTACGCTTAGTCGTCAAAATCCCACCCATTCCTTTAGAGTAGGTGTAATAATAACTAATAACCTTCCCATGTTTAGGTTAATAATATTGTTCCTCTTGTGCAACTTTTTCATACATGTGCAAGGTTGGTGAGATGGGTCTTCCCTTGCGTGCAACCACAGATTTTGCCTAAATGACTTTCAATTTTTTGGATCTAGTTGTGCTCATAATCACCTCACAGTTTTATCAATCACGCATTGACCCAATGCAAGAGCTGAGATCCAAACTATGAATCATCATAAAATGACAATTGCCAAGTTTTCACTAGAAACATGTTTCTTAAACAAAAATTTTCTAGAAAGTTCCTCACATATGGAATGTTTCCGAAGTTTAAAAGATTTGATTACATTAACCCAAGTGCAGCTTTCTATTGAAAAGCACCTGTCCATACCACAAGAAACAAGGCCTCCATTTCAATGGCTTCCCATTAGGTTAAAGTAATCACAACCTAGTTGGTAATGCAAAGAGACCCTTAGAGTGTTGATTTATTAAATCCATAAATTGTAGTATTATTATTATTATTATTATTATTATTATGATTA
>Ga0209208_10004955_pt1 | contig 18669 bp, 13 predicted proteins | sample S1TSphfallax_3_FD_187694 | JGI IMG/M metagenome (GOLD analysis project Ga0209208, IMG submission 187694) | Host-associated microbial communities from peat moss isolated from Minnesota, USA - S1T2_Fd - Sphagnum fallax MG (SPAdes) (version 2) | ecosystem: Host-associated > Plants > Peat moss >... | reverse complement strand
TCTATAGTACACGATTTGTATGTGTAAAACTTTTGCTCAAAGAAACAGCAACCTGATTCAACAAGTCTACTACAAAAAAGCTTGGCTTGATTCGAGAATACAATAAACTCATCATCAGCTAGCGGCAGCTGGTAGCATTTACTTCTAGCGGCCATAAACTTCTAACTGTTCCAGATTGGCGGCCAAAAGGAGGTTCAAAGGGTGAAGCTATGACCAAAGGAAGAGCTCGATGGATGCTCCACCATTTTATTCTCACCAGACGTTAGTGACACCCAGAGAGACATTGAAAGTATGAATGAGACGACAGCAGAAACTGGACTTTGGAGATGAAGTGCCGTATCAACGGTACTTCCACATTTCCGAATGGAAAAAAATAGTTGAAATGTATTCGATTCATCAAGCGGAGCTATAATGCTATAGAGGATCAAATCTCCTGACTAAAATAAATAAAATTAGATAAGCAACAATGTCGACGCATCACTAGATTCACAAAGCTACAACTCCTGATTAGCTGCTAGACTCACGACTGCAACCCAATCTGAGCTACATATAATGTCGTCCACCAAGGCTGGAATGGCGGCTACTGGTGAACCAATATTCATGTCTGGCCCATGGGATGCTAAACTACTAGACTATCGAGGTTCTTCAGAAAACAATAGTAGATAACGATCATGAAGTGCAAATGTGATCTCTCTCTCTCTCTCTCGCTCTTCATCATCTACTCTAACACTAGTAGAACAATATGATCATGAAGTGCTAATGATATCTCTCTCTTTCTCTCTCTCTCTCTCTCTCTTCTCTGCTCTGCTCTTCATCATCTACTCTAACACTAGTAGAGCAATATGATCATGAAGTGCTAATGATATCTCTCTCTTTCTCTCTCTCTCTCTCTGCTCTCCATCATGTACTCTAACACTAGTAGACCATGATCATGAAGTGCTACTGATCTCTCTCTCGCTTCTCTGTTCTCCATCATCAAGATCATGAAGTGCTACCGGTCTCTGTCTCTCTCTTCTCTTCTCTTCTCTTCTCTTCTCTTTTCTCTGCTCTCCATCATCTACCCTCCATACACACAAGAAAAAGTGGCAGTTAGTAGGAGTGATGAGGCTTACTATTGTTTCGGAGCCTCGGGCGGCGCGTTAAGCTCGCAACCACAGCTGTAAAAATCAGGCCTGTATTTAGATCAGCTGATTACTTTTCTCCCTTCTTTTCGGACGCTTTTTCTCACTTACAATACTTAAAATGATGTGAGCCTACACAAGACATGGCTTTGCATGTACAAAAGCTCGCCGCCATTTAATGAGCTCGCTACTTGTTTCTTTATTTCATCATGCTCCCTGATCCATCCACTAGCTCATGGGGATTAATATGTGACCCAGCACCCATCATCCAGTGTGCACCCATCATCCCTTGGCAACTCCTTCCAACTCAGACGTTGTTGCTGATGATGAACCCACCACACCTGAGTGTCCTCAAATTGATTGAGGAAATGATAAATTTGAAACTCAGAGAACCTGATGTCAGTCAAAAATGGGATATCTATAATACTTCTAAACAACCCCCCCAAAAATTAGGGTTTTTTATCATCATGCTGCCAGTGTAGGTCCTCCTCAGCACTAACAGCTCCCAACCCCCTTAGAATGGTGCATTCACACTTGATGTGAAAAGCCAGTGTTAAATGACAAATCTAGGTGGCATCCTAGGTGGCACCCAATGTGAAATGGGTGATAGCTTAATTTTAAGTGAATGTTAACTTAACATAAAATGTTCATGGTAAGTAATTAGGGTTTTTATCATCATGTTGCCAGTGTAGGTCCTCCTCAGCACTAACAGCTCCCAACCCCCTTAGAATCGTGCATTCACACTTGATGTGAAAAGCCAGTGTTAAATGACAAATCTAGGTGGCATCCTAAGTGGCACCCAATGTGAAATGGGTGATAGCTTAATTTTAAGTGAATGTTAACTTAACATAAAATGTTCATGGTAAGTAGGTCTAAGTCCTAAAATGACTAACTAGCATGGTGTTAGGGGACTCAACACTAGACTCCCTAACACCAAGTGTGAATGCACACCTTTAGGAGAATCCTGGGCAGGGCAGCCTCACTACCACTGGGCTGGATCTGGTAGAACAAACTGTCAATGAGGCCTCCCTGCCCAGCACTGTCCCAAAAGAAGGTTCCATAATTAGTTAGTGTAGAGGGTATGTGTCAGTTCACCCAAGCCTAGCACTTGTGCCTTGAGTGAACTAGCACCTGCAGTGACACTGGTAACATGGTAAAAAAAAACTAAATTAACCCTCAATTGTTTTTTGCCCAGGTTGCTTCTAAACATTACATGAATATTTCACCCTCATTTCAGATTTGACATTAATTAATTTTAAATGAAAATGCCTAATTTTTTAGAATCTTCATATTAAGATACTGAAATTTTAAGGAATTTTTTTGCTTGATATGCTGAAATTTGAAAAAAAAATCTTCTTTCGTGAAATTAAATCTCAATTTGCAAAAATTTGAGCTTAAACTTCAATCGTGTGACACATACTTGCTTATAACCACTTCAACAATATACATACACAAGTATAATTGTAGCAATTCAAGCTAACACAATAATTGTATAAAAGATCAAAAGTCTAACAAACTCTCAATTGAGGTGTTAGATAACCTTGATACATAATCTTTCTTCAACAAAAGCAATCTAACTAATTTGCAAAACATTTAGGGTGAAAGCTCATTAAGCCCTTCAAAATTTGAAATCACAATTATATATAATCTTTTGACAATTAAAAAAAATTGTAATGTATTGACATCACATCGTGGATTTTTTTTATTGTTTTAAATATATTAAATTAACTTTAGACTTAAGCTAGTCAAATGTTTTTTTAAATCCAAGAAACATTGAAGAACTAGAACATAGATGAAATATATTTGTGGCAGAATAATATCCATCACAAAGTTTGAAAATTTATACATATATTTCAAAACTAGAGTTGTGTATGGATTTTTTTGGGGTGAAAGCATGTGTTATAATTTGGACTTTTATGAATATCACAATGACAAGTTTTTTGGGTTAGACAAATATTGTTGCATAATTTACCCAAATGCATTTGGATAATTTAACAAAAATGATTTCAACAAATGAAAAGTAACTCTTTTAATAGACTTCCCTTCTTTGAAATAATTACACCAAAAACATCAATATATTTATAATAATGAATTTTACGATATCAAACAGACTTGTGTCATAATCCATATATAAGACAATGATAATGGACTTATTACTTTGAATGTCCAATTGAATAATTTAGAGCCACAATTTTGGGACAATGACACTTTAAAGGTTTATACCACTTGGAATGGACTTTTCAAGGAAAAATAAATTATGAAAATGTTTTGGATTGTAATATTGATTTTGGCAAAGTTCATTTAGCCATCTATATTTATGATTTTCAAGATTTATCTTCTATAAATTTGTTTTAAAAGGTTGAAAATAGGGTATGGAAAACTTGGACATAGAGAAAAATGTTAAATTTTTAACATCATTGAAGGTTTTTTTCAAATACGTTAAAAGACATTAAAAACGGTTCAAGGATGGTTGGGTGGTTGAAAGTTCATCCTAATGTGTTTTTTCCATTTGGGTGAATTTTTTGTAATGAATAATATTGATTAATATACATCAATTGAATCTAGGACTATTTAAAACTTTACAATTTTTGGTTGAAAATTCATTCAAAAAATATTTTTGGGCACTTCTTGAGCAATAAATGCATAATAATTTCTCTTTTTTAAAAGAAAATAAACATTATATTATGAAAGAAAATGAAATTCTATAGGTGGGCATTGCATTTTTTTTCAATATATTTTTGTTTGGTTATACAAACATGAAGCCTATGGTTGTTGAAAAAATGTAAATTATATATTTTATGAACATTGATTTTATCCAATCCTTTTCATTTAACTATTGTATCAAGATTAACTTTGATTTAAAGTGAACTCTAAATTCTAAAATGTTGTCATGCGCATTCTAATTTTTTTGCTTATGTTTAGGACTACCAAATAATGTCATGAAAATTTCAACTTACTACTTACCATGTGATATTTATTATATATTACTTCTTTTGGTGAAAAGTGGTTCACCCTCAATGTGTTTTCACTCTTTATGCATTTGGTTGTCATGTTTGTAATTTTATTCTCTTCAAATAACTCATCAAAATCATGCTTTTCTTTCTCATTAATGTCTTTGCAAATGTCATCAATACTAGTGAAGAGAGCATTATTCTCCTATGCATCTATAGCTTCAAGTTTCTAAAATCAAGATCAAATACCATTTGCAACCCACACTTTTCCCAACCCTACAATCATTATTGTACAAGATCCAACAACTTTCCAAGACTTCAAAAGCCACATGCATAGATGTCCACATAGTGTGCATATTCAAGATCAAGTTGAATCTTGGGATCACCAAGTTTTATTTTCAATGGTCATATGCATGCATTGAATTGATGTTATAAACCATTTTTTAAACTACATGTTATAAATCCACACTTCAACCATGTGTGAAAAATGACATTTGGTAGGTTGTAACTTTGCAAAAAGTATATCCCAACAAAAGATATTATTTTTTCATCCAAGAAAGAAAAGTTTTAAGCTTGTGCATATTCCAACAGTCAATAAATCATATCATTTTTTGATTACTACACATTTTCATCTTCATGAGGTCACATCTTCATGTAAAGAAAAATTTAGACATGACACACAAACTATTGGCATGATTTAATTATTGACCAATGATTTTTGGTCATTGTGAGATGAAACCAATAATCAAGACAAATCTTGGCTAATGAACTTTCAAGAGAAAAATACCATTTGCTATTAATAACATGCAAGTTGTCACTTGACATTTATCTTCCACGTCAATGACCCTAATGTGTTTAAAACCTTTTCTTTCCCAAGTACATCAAAACCAAATGTATGGCTAGCACAAACAATGTGATGAAAAACTTCAAAATTAAGTTGATATATGAATCTTAACAAAACAATTGTTCCCCACATTGCCTAATTTGAATCAATCATCAAACAAGATGAAAACTTTGTAATTGAATACATTTGCTAAAAATCTTTGTAGAATAAGGGTTTTTTCATAATCATGGATGACACATGGTATAAAAAAGATTAGACCTATTTGATCTTGCTCATGATGAAAATTGGAGGTATGTTATAGGCCTTCACCAAATAGCCCACCCTATACATCATGAATTTTTCTTGATCTTCCCAATCATTTGGAAGCTTTCCACATGCCATAATAACTTGTCAATAATTTCACTTCAATTGAGATTCTACAAAAAATCGTACCCATTTTGTTATAACCTTGAACCTTCCCAACACCTTTGGAACATGTGTGTTGATAAATCCCAAAATGATAGGTTGTAAAATACCAAAACTCAATGATTGGCCTACATCTATCATTTCACAAAGCATTTCACATAATTCTTTGACAACATCTAGCTTAGATGAAAAAGGCACTTCACATGGTGTTGATGCTATAAAAGGATTGCGCCTATGTATATGAGGCAAGAACATTGGTTTCACCTTTCCAAAACACATAAACCACATTCATTGACCCTCTACTAAATTTTGTCAAAAGGGATCATGTTTGTCCTTGGTGACCTATGTGAAAAGAAGTAACACATTTAAATTACATCACATGTAAACAAAGTGAAAGTACTACATGTTTTCAACCAACAATGATATACAAATAAACTTCGATCACCTATGAATTAATTTCAAGTAATGCAAAACAATAGAAATACTATGGTGTCAATTCACTACTACAACAATAAAATTAAAGCCATTTTTATTGTGGAAACCAATTTTCATAAGACCTTTTCTTCTTTGAAAAATTCATTTATGAATAGTGTGGTGAAGAAGGGACACTTAATGTGAAAATAACCAAAAGAAAAAACAATGTAGTTTAAGATGTGCATTGATGTCAAGGCTTACTAACTATGCATTTGAAGATTAGAATGTTCAAAAATGAATTGTGAGGCCAAATTTTTCTAGTGCACCTGCCCAAGTTCAAAGACCTAGGTGATAAATTAAAACACATATCTATTGAAAGGTGAAAGCACATTATAGGGGGGAAACTTGGGTAGTTTCATGACATGTGAGTAAAGTACACATGGTGTTTCAACTTTATATTTTGATTTCACAAACTTATTAAATGTTATATAATATTATTTCAAAAAATAATAATGTTAATTTCAAGGAATAATGGTTATATTTATGTTATATGCACAATATAATAAAGCCTATTTGTTTTCATAAAAATTACATTAGGTTTTGGTTTGAATTAATCAACCAAGAAACATTTGAAATAAAATTATAAAAAATTGCCCACCTCACATATATATTCATCTTCCATTTGAAAGTGATTGATTGTCAAAATTTTAATTTTCCACAATGTACTTATGGTCATCACCTTGAAAAACACCCATTTGTGATATGATAATTATCAACTCTTCACATGATTCACAAACTTATTCCAATCATATGGAATCACAATATTTAGTAGATACTAAAAGTTTCATAAAAATTCAACATCATTTCAATCATTTTTTGAATATATTCGCATTTTTTAATACATTGTGATGTATAGTTTTTTAGCACAAATACATGAACTAACATCAAAAGTGTAGTTTTTTTGGCATGTACCTGTACACAAAGCTTCCACAACTTGATTCAACAAAGTCATTGGAAATCGAAACTTGATAAGAGGGAACTTCACATGTGTGAAAAAGATGCGAAAAAACTATGATTTCAAAAGAGTTTTAATATGTCGAAGAATTCTGTTTTTGAAAGTTGAATGGCTATGGCTAGACTATTGAAATATTTAGTAAAAAAAATCCCAAATCCCTATCAATTTTAAGTCTCATGTCTAAAATCGCCCAAGTTTCAAAAATTGATTATTTCAATACATGGGTGCTAGATTAAACATCCACATATGATATTCTATCCTAGGAGAAATTAGGGTTTCCTAATTCAAATCTAACATTTACCATGTTGAATCAGTAATTAAGTCTATGTTTCATTCAAGAAGATGACATGTATCAATGTTCATACTTGTTCCTAAGTGTTAACACACTTGTAAGTTTAGAATTCTTTTAATAAACATCAGTCATGGGCCAAGTTCCAACCTTGTTTGTACAAGTACTTATGCTTCACATTTGGAAGCATAGGTTAAGGGTAATGTATGCAAAGGTTTGCAACCAATGTATTTTTTGGGACTTAAAGAAAAGACCAAGGTATATCCCAAGAGTTTAAGAATAAGGAAAAACTAAAGACCTTTTATTTTTCAAATTGAAAATAAAATGATGACGCAATGTGTCAAAACTTAATCAAAATTGAAATCAATCATAAGGTTAATTAATGACAAAGTAAACCCAATTGCCCATAAATATTGAAGCAACAAGGAAAGTAATTAGGTGACCTAAAGGAACAAGAAGGGGAATAATGAGGAAACATGGGAAGATTTCCTATAACAAAAAGAAAAATTACTAAAGTGAAAATGTGTTCATATTATATTTCATTTATAAGCAAAAGGCATTTGCAACACTACCATTCCAAGTAATGGTTTTAATGATAAATGACAATGATATTTTCCTTGTTTCATAACTTAAGGTGAGATTAAATATTTATATTTTACTATCCAAATTTATTTTATAAATATAAATGGGTAGATGTTAAGATATTAAATGGTAGGATAAATTGTAGTATGTAAACACGTGTGACACATTTCCCATTGGGGAGAAACAATTCATTGTACAACTTCTATTGTAAGCATGAACACATGGCATTGAAAGCATCCTAAGGGAAAAATGAACAAACAAAAAATAACATCCCTTTGGTTGTGCATCCAAATTTCAATGCAATAAAAAATTATGGCAAATCTTAACATTATTATTTTTAATTCCAAAGGTAAAAAGTAACCACCTTGTGCTCAAGGCATGAATGCACCAACAAAAATAAAATATTAAAATTAGAAATAATTATTATTCAATGACCATAAGTCATGCAAATTCATCGTGAACAAGTGCATTTCGAAATGATGGAATGACCGGTTTACTAATGTCAAAATCACTATCTTCAACCCTATTAAAGGTTTTTTTTAAAAACACTAACCAAGTATGGTCTAAATATGATATTGAGTTTAGAATATATGTTAAAGTAATTAAAAAGTAGTAGAAAACCAAAGCAAATCTATATGGGTGTCGAAAACGTAAAATAAACAAAAGAAGTAATCTACCCAAAATCCAATTAAAAAATGGGACAATTTTTGATATGCACACAAAAAAGTAAATTCAAAATATTTTGAAGTAGAAATATAAAACCATAGGGCCCTACATTTAATTTATGGGAAGTTGAATAGAAAGTTTGAACAACTTTGGTATCATAAAAGTAAGTTGAAAGTACATTTGAAATTAACTAAGTCAAAATGGTGTTCAAACTTACTTCATACTAAATTTCCGATATATTATGATTATAACATCCACAATTTGATAATACATAAGTATTTTTTAGGGCTCCACAAAATTGAAAATCAATAGTTCATTTACATGTAGCCCATTTTGTAAAATCAAACATTTGTGCAAGTAGATTTTTTTTTTTAAATTCTACTTAATTCTACTTTAAAGATGGGGTTTTTCAACATTTTAAATGTAAAATGAAAGATTATCATCATGTTAATTATTGTACAAAAAAATATTTCTACTTTCAATACATAAAAACATTTTCATGGTTACATGTATTTTTTTCTGACAAGGAGCAATGAACCGTCTACTTTACCTTGCTTGCACCCTATGCCAATGTTTCTTTTTTTTTTTTAAATTCATTTTTTGACCCAAAAATTTGGAAATATATTGTATTTCATTTGAAAATTGGCTTTTCATGCCTTACAACATTCCAACCCACACATTTTAAGAACATGTTTTGGATATAAAACAATTTTTTTTAATTAAGTTTTAAAAATGGTTTTGGGACATTATATTTGCATAAGTTGTGACGGTTGACAACAATAACTACACAATCTAGATCATATTGTGGTTATTATATGTGTAAACATAGTAAAATTTATAGTTCCATAAAATCAATTATTTATGTGGCATTAATTAATATTTAAGAATTAAAATTAAATATGGGTAAAATCATAGTCAAAGGAGCCACCCAAATGAATGGACACTTTTTTAAACTGCATTTTTGTATGTTTAAAAGATCACAAAACAAGCATAATAATTTGGATTGTCAGAATTTTTTGAAATATTTTCCATTAATTGCAAATTTTACATGTTCAAAGTTTAACACAAATCAAAAATGTTTTTGCATGTTCAAAGCACTCAATCCTTGAAAATGAACAATCCTTGTTTTATACAAATGCCCTTTTTTTCTACCAAATGTGCATTATTCCTTTTGAAAATTGGAGAGGATTTTAACATTGATGATTAAGAGGGCAAAAGGATTTAAATTGATGAATTTTTTTTTTATAACCCATTTGACTTGAAACTATTTTTAACCCTGAAAATTATGGATTTTGAGATTTTGACTTTAACAAAAGTTGTTTATATATGTGATAGAGGGCATGATTGCATAATATACATGATATAAATAAAAATTTATTTATATTTAAAATGCAATGTCAAATGGGGTATTTGAAATACAAGATTTTAAGTTATAAACCAATGCATAAATGATACATGTCATGTGTAGTTTTTGGAAAAGAATTTTTACCTTGGCGCCCATGGCTCCTTTGACTATGATTTCACATTTATTTAGATTAATCTTTTATATTGAAAATAATATAGTTAATTAAAAAATTATTATATTTTTATTAAAATTTATTTATGATCTATTTATAAATTATATATCTGAATAAATTATATATCATAGATTTTAATTAAATTATATTGGTGAAATTATGACATATCAAACAAAATTGCATAATATAATTTTAAAAATCAAATGAAAGTTTAATATATGAAATTTATTTATGTATTTATTATTATATTATCCATTTATAAACTATGTAATTGAATTTATTTTTTCCATGGAACGATCATTGAAATTGTATTGAATAATGAAATTCATGTGAAAACTGGTATTTAATGTAGCTGATTGTTTATTTGGAAATCCTAAAAGAAAAACCCATAAAGTTCAAAGGAATAATGCCCCATCTAAAACTTTCAAAAACATATGTTTATAGGACAATTTTTTTGAAAAACAAAAAAAAATTGCAAGTCATATGGACTTATGAAAATATGGTCAAATTTTAACTATTCAAAAGCCCCTAACTATTAAATGGTTAAGGTTTTCAGAAAATATATTATTCATATGAATTTATCATCTTGTATTACCTTATATATTAAGTCCCAATAGCAAATTTGGAATGTGAATCAATTTTTTTTTTTTCATTTTGTGATGTTCTAGTCAGATGATCAGTCCATATTTTTCAACTTCAAAAGTCCATTACTACCAATAAACAAAATTTTTATCAATAAATAACCACACAATTCTTTTTCTAATGAAGTTGTTGGTTTAGATCCAAGTCCCAATTAGTAGATCTAAAGATATATTAATCACCACAAGCATTTGAATAAAAGGTACCCAAGGAAAAAACACCATTTCGTCACAAAAGTGAACCACCGTAAATTGCATCTACCCCCCATTTACATGTGGTAAAAAACTCTTGAAAATTTTAAATTTTGAAAAATACTTTGAATTTCCATATCTTAATTTAAAATTGTGAATGTTTTTTGAATGTGGACATTATGTTACTATCATCTAAATTTTTTTATCATCAAAATTATGTTATTACAATAATCCTTTACCTAGTCTTTTGTAAAATTAACCACAATTCGACACAATACTTGTTCAAATTCAAACATCATTTACTAAAACCAAAACCCAAAATTTAATTTAATGAATTTTTAATTTGAATTCCTCAACATTCATGGTAGTAATTTAGCACAACTTGGAATGAATAACATAACTTTAAAATGCCAAGAAAAAAAACATATGTAAAAAAATCCATAGTTTTCACTACTATCCAACATGGTTTTTGGCTCCTATGTATATACTTGCACTCATGATTAGAATTTTATGCGACTTATTCAAATGACTAAACATTGTAAAAAGTTGCATGTGATAATTATGACTAAAAATAAGTCGTAAATCTAGTCATATATTTCCAAATTCCTTGTAGTGCCATAATGCAAAAGATTTTAATGTTAACCTCACATCGAACTAGCAGGGGCATGTTTATATTGCAAGGGTGGGTGTTAGGTTTCAACCCAAATAATCCAAAAGGGATAAAAAGGACAAAGATCCTAACTTGGATCACATTGTGGAAGTTACCAATGGAGTTTTAAATTGTTGGATGGGAAACAACATCCAATGTTGGTGGACTTTTCAATTTCAACAATGATATTATCTAAAGGTTGGAGCAATAGTTTTGTGTAACATTGGAAATCAACAAAGGGTGGGAAACTACTGTGGAAATTCAAAAAGAGGTCATTGAAAAATTCACTACTATTTAATCAATTATGATTACCTGTTAATTAGGTGTAGGTTTTGTCTTGAGGTCATCCATCATGTTTGGGATTGCCCTTCTCTTTTAGTAACCAAGGAAAAAGTCACAAAGGTTAGTGGGCAAAGGGGATGGAACCAAATAACTCAAGGTGGTAGTCTATCTAGGAAGAATAGTGGAAGGGGCTCCAAACCAAGGGAGGATCTTGGCAAAAAACAAGATTCATAACAAAAATCGATTAAAGTGAAAGATGGAGCTAAAGATAATTGCCAACTAAATAAGGTGGGAACTTGTGGGGGAGAAAAACAAAAAGATAGTGGATTATGAAAGGTTTATTTGTGATAAAAAAAAAGAAAAAAAAGGATAAGAAGGCTAGGCCCTTGTCTATGTGGGAACTAATAACAAAAATTAAGGAATTGGCAAAATTTGACCATGTAGGTGGAGGAAATTCTAACATAATGGACCCATTTACTTGAACTCAATTTTGGTTTAGTTCCAAGAACTTTACCAAAAGTAAGTCTTGGTTTTAGATTTGGGTGGACCTAGAACTAAATGGTTAATGTCTAGTTATTACAACCGAATGGGAACCACCACCAGGTTTTATCAATAAAAAAAACTAGAAATAGACCTAGGGTTTGATTATAATATTGATTGAAAATCAAAACCAAATTAATTCCTTAAAAACAATTGGTTCCAATTCCATTTCAAGCCTTTAGGGTTTTATTTTGTTTTTTCATGTTTTCATTTTTCAAGCACATTATTTTTCTCTTTTTTTGCATGTTTCTCAAGCATGATTGCCACCACCACAACCATCCCCATAACAAAAACAAAAAAAAGTCAACTAATGAACAAGCTAATGACAAGCAAGAAAATCATGAATGTGTTTAATACATAACTTACTTTGCTTGCAACTCCATTTTTACAAGTCTAAAAAATGGAACCATAATTCCTTTATATATAAAAAATGAACTCCTTGAAAAAAAAACCCGTTTTTTGGACTTGAAAAAATAATAATAATATATACATACATATATATATATATAATTATTATTAGTATTATTATCTTTTGAAGGAGTTTAGTTTTTGGTCTTGTAAATTTGAAAGACCAAAAACTAAACTCAATGAATGAAAAAAACCCCAAAAAAAATTCATTTTTTTCTTTTTCCTATCTTGGAATAAAAGTTCAATTACAATTTCTTTTTATCTAGTTCATTTTCATATTTTGGATGTTCAGACCAAAACTATAGGTTACCTAGTTGAAATGAGGGGTTATGTAGAACCAAAAATTAAAATTGGCCGAACTTGAAAATAAAAGATAGAATTGAAACCTTGACCACTCTTTAATTTAAAGACTAAAACTAGAACTGTGTCCCATATTTGAAAGAAAAAAAGGAATAAAAACCAAACTAAAACATGTGTCCTTTGAAAAATATTGGGGATTGAACTAGTAAGGGTCCCCCTAAAACTAAAAAACTAGCCAACATTAGTCCAATTTCAATTCTTTTCTTATAAACTTTTCTAGAGGTGAGTTGGACATTTTTTATATGATGAACCCAAAAAACCACGTTAATTGGTTTATAAAAAATTTGTCATGATTTTTTTTTTTAAATTGAATATTTTTTTTGAAGGAAAGTGCAATGTTCATTAGCCCAATGTGGGCCAAAAAGGTTGTGATTGGTTGGATTTTTTAACATATTTTTTCTCAAATTTTCAAAATACATATTTGCAAGTTTGTGAAAACTTTGTTCACCCATGGTCCAAAAAAATTGTGATTGGTGAAAAAAATTACATAATTTTTTTTCATTTAGAAAATAAACATAAAAAATAGATGTGAAGTTTGTTAACCCATGGGGCAAAAAAGCCATATTTGGTTGGATTTTTTATTTTTATTTTTCTATTATGTTATCCATGATTATACAACTGACTAAAAATTGAAATGGAAAAAATGAAGAAAATGATGAAGTGGAAAAATAAGAAATGGAAGTTAAAAGATGATCATGAAAAAAAAGGAAGGGACAAACTTTAAACCAATAGTAAAAGACATTACATATAATATCAAGTTAAAAATCAAAATTTACATAAAACCATTTTTGGTTATGTTATAATATGTTGGTGTTTCAATCAAATTTATTTTCACATGACAACTTGAGCCCACACAAAAATGATTTAAAAATTTCCATGTGATGGCCTTTGGACATATTTTGAAGGCTTTCAACATTTCCATGGTGCTAGTCCTGAACCATAATGTAAAAGGTCCATTCATGATTGGGCTACCAAAAAGGAGTGTCTAATTTTTTAAAGATTGCAAAGGTCAACTTTGGATTTTTGTTTATCTGACAATATTATAATTGTAGTGGATTGTTGCATGCCAATATATGATATGATGTCTTCTTAAATTAATAAAAATATTTAAAAATAATTTGGATATTATGTAAATGTCATTTTGGGTCCTGTAAATTAACTATATCAAGTGTTTAAACTACACTTTTTTAAAAAGGAATGCATAAAGTCATACAATTGATTTCAAAACATTTTAACAACAAAACCATGCCCCTTTATATGAAAGTACATACAAGTTCATTGGATGAACTTGATGAAAAACCAAATCAGACAAAAAATTCAAAATCTTGAAATTTTTAATGAAAGGGCTACAAGGCAAAAGATTCATTTTTTAAACCATTTGATTAAAAAAAAAGTTCAATGGGTCATATTAGTAAGCATATTTAAGGAAAGATGTGAATGCACACTAAGGTGGCTCACTTTTTGTGTCATAGTGCCCATTTTTACAAAGTGCCCTTTCTTTGGACACTTATAATGAACAATAAAACTTATCAAATTGAAAATTTGGAATTGATTATACATTTAAAAATTCATTATGAAAATACCTATGTAATTAGTTTTCAATAAAAGTACACCTACTTTTCACAATGGACTTTTGAAGTACAAAAATATGGACTGGTTGATACCCTAGAATGGTAGAAAATAAAAAGGTTTGTATTGAAATCCATTCCAAATTATCTATAGGGATTCAATATATGGTGTAACATCCAATAAGAAACTTTTATGTGAAAGGATTCCCTCCAAAATCATAATCAAACTTTAATTAGGGACTTTTAAATGGTCAAAATTGAGCCATATCTTCATAAGCCCTAACATAGTTGGTTTTTTTATATTTCAATTTTTTTTAAAGGTGTATATATTTGGAATATGTAGGTGGGCTCCTATTAATATAGACTTTATTATTTTTTATGCATGGACTTTATTACCATTGAACCTTTGGTACCAAAAATTTTCAAAAATTTAACATTGTAAAATGGACTTTTGTGGACTTTTGTTTTTTTTAAAAATGAACCACCTTAGAATGCATACACCCAAAGGGAAACTCCAAGGTATCAAATTTTCAAGGTTTGGGAAACAACAATTTATAGCATAGTATGTAAATGACATCAATTTTACACTAAAACTTTCATATGCTAAAACCATGAAACTAGTTCAAGTGCTAAACCTTTTCTTGCCGTGTGTTAGATTTTGAATTGAATAATTCAAAAAAATTAACAATATGTATAGGGGGCAAAGAGAGGAAAGACAAGAGTGAATATAAGCCTTTTGGTGAACTTGGGCACGATGGGAGATGGTTTATAAGTTGTTAGGTTATCATTGGCCTATACTAATGCAAATACTTTTGTTTTGTAGAAAATTAAGGGAAAATTCAAATATTGGTCATCAACCAAATTGTCTTTAGTGGAGAAGACTATAGTGGTAAATATCATTATTCTCTCAATGTTGTGGTATTTTGTGAGCATGTGGGTAGGCATGAAGAAAAGAGTTAATAAAATAAAACAATTGTTATCAAACTTTCTATGGGGGTGCATTCACAATTGACCTTCCACAATAGGAACCATGATAGAATCTTGTCATGTGTTCTTGTGTTTTGAAGCAAAATGAATGTTTTAAGATCTTAGACAATGAAAGATGGATATACATGTTTAATCCTTCAACCAATAAGTGCAAAAATGGTTGGTAAAAAATAATTGATTTTTTTTGAATGGTATGTTGAAGTATATTAAATCAATAAGAAATGCAAGACTCTAAGGACTTCCAAAATGATAGAATCTCATTTGGAGTGCCAAAAGTTTATTGAAAACATCAAATAATGTCCTTTTTTGTATCCATGTTTCATAACTTCCTTCCAAAACCTTGGAATGTAACCTAATTATTTAAAAAACTAATATGATTATTTTTATTGATGCAAATTTTTTTTCATGAAAAAATATAAGATTTTACGATCAACTCCACAAAATCTAGTTTTCTATAATACTAAAACTTTATGCTGGATGAAAACATGGTAAAGTATACAAAAAAAGTTGCTAAAAAAATATCAAATTCAAAAAAAACAATTTTCAAAAAACATAAGAAAGTAGATTCAAACTTTAATTAAATTTCATTTTGAAACTATTGAGCCCTCAATTGGGTTTATTGCAAATAAACTACAAAATTTCAAAAACTTTGGAATAATAAAGTAAGGAATAAGTAAGTTTGAAATTGATTGGTCAATATGGTGTTCAGACTTACTTTTTCAATAGAAAATTTAATGAAATATACATGTATGAAGTTATAACACAAAGCTCATTGTATATTCAAGGGTTTCACCAAAAAAATATATCTATTTTTTCTTTGGTAGAATATACTTGACACATATTTGAATCAAATGTTACATTACGAAAAGTAGGTTTTAAAAGTTACTTGAATTTAGAAAAATCTACTTGAAACCTACTTTTACAATGCAAAATTAAAAAATTAATGCATAATAATGAAGAAGTATCTTGTTATTCATTATTTACCTAAAAAGATTAAATGTATAACAATTTTGTGATGGGTTTTGATCCTACTTTTTGTTCATTTGACAAGTAGACTAGCAAGTACTTTTAGTTGTACACTTTACTATGTTTTCACCCTACCATCATGTAAAATATATTTTATTTTATTTGTAGTTAAAATATGAAGTAATTCAAACCATATTTCATATTTCATATTCTTGAATAAAATTGTTCAATTGGATATGGCTTTTAAGTCGTGCTTTAAAACATTTTTTATAAAAAAACCATCAAAATTATGATTTTTTTTAATCATATGGATCCAAATGTACACTCCTATATGATGAAATGATAGAAATGATATAACTTGTAGACTATGCTAATCATAATGTCAATCAATCAAAGTTGAGGTTCAATGTGATTTTGAGGTTAGATAATTTTTGTGTGTACCCCATTGTGAATGCTCCCATGGACAAGGTTTGTTCACAATTGATGGTGTCAAGTTGTTTTGAGTTAATGTTGTAAGAAAAAAATGCGAAATGGTCTTGGTCTTATCCAATGGAAATGATTGAAGTGTTTTTCATAAAGTAAATCCTCCATGCATTGAAACTTGGATATTCAAATCTTCAATACCTCTTGAGATATTGGCTAATGAAATACTAGTTGTGCAAGGGTGAAAAGTGATTAACCAATGTAAGGTGGTGTTTATACCATGAGCATAGGAAGGAACTTGGTTCTTCTATATGGAATTGGGTGGTTAGGGCATGTTTGAAGACAATAAGGTAGGTAACGATGAAAAACTCTTGAACATTGATTGATATAATAGTAGTTAATTTTGGTCAAACACGACAACACAACCATGTGAAAAAGGGTTCTCAAAAACGAGAAAGCACATTATGGTGAGGCTATATGGATGCCACATTGACAATTTTCCTTATATATCTTAAAACTACAAGAATATATATATATATATATATATATATATATATATATATAAATTATCAAATAAAAAGATTCACTTATGTAAAGATAATACAAGTAGCCTTCTAAAAATACAAAATCACATCAAAATAATGGATAGTCAATAAATAATGGATTAAAAAAATTTGCCAGCAATTTGTTGCACGTCCAAAACTCATGAATATGATTTTTATCTTACAATGTATTAGTCCTATGTTTTTGAAACTTTAAAATATTTCATGACCAATGTTTAAAAATCTAAAGATGCATTAAATGAGAGGAATATGATTTCAATTCATTGTGTTATGGACTTTTCAAAGTCCTAGAAATTACAATTGTTCTGAAAGGTTTTCTAAACATCAAGAATGATTACTTTCTTAAACTATCTCTTGAAAACAAATTTAAATTTCTTATAGAATCATGACATGAAATTTGAAATGAGAAAAAAAAAAATGTTAATTTTAATAACATCCAAATATTCATATTTGAAGTGTACATCCCAAAGTCAGTGGAAACATTTTCAATTTAATCACAAACAAAGATTCTTTATAGCAATCTAGTGTTAGAACTTTCACAATATGATTGCCAAAGGATAGAAGGTAGATGTGCACAGGTTAGAGTCACAAAGATCGTAAAAGGACAACATAAAACAATTTTTCTAGTATTTTGTAGTGTCAAAAGTGCAGGAGTTATATTTCAACCTGGAGCTATTTGGTTGGAAGGGAAGGGAAGAATTGCTAATGAACATTGTCATACACAGAAGATGCAAAAGTTCAAGTGAAATGACTTGTTATATTATGGTAGAAATGCCTAGGTTAGAGGCATGTTAAGTTGACCCAGAAATTCTTCCATGCTCGACATGTTTTAAATCTTGAAGCCTTTGATAAGCAATGGAGAAAAAACCAAGTAATGTGTTATAGATCATGTGGTTATGTCAAGTGGTTCTTTGATAGACCTTCTAGAGGTTTTGCTAGTTAAGCAGATGGGTCAACTGGTTTTGGGCTCCACTTTTTGAGTAGCTTCTTTTTTCTCTTTGCAATGAATTCTTTCATTTGTCTCATTCAAAAAACTTTTTAAAAAAAGTCCAACAATATTTTAGTCACTACTAAAGTGAAGAATGGTTTTTATCACAATTGATTTTGAGTGGATATGTTTTCCCTTTTAGTTGTAGATGTTTTCACATGTTTTCAATGTTTACACTAGCAAGCAGACGGATTTTTTCATCAATGTGCCAACATGACGTGAAGAGCAAAGGGCATTAGAGGCCCTCCTCTCTCAGTTTTGTGTGCATTTTATAAGCAAAAGGTGTGGGTGGCATTAGAAC
>Ga0209208_10004954_pt1 | contig 18669 bp, 13 predicted proteins | sample S1TSphfallax_3_FD_187694 | JGI IMG/M metagenome (GOLD analysis project Ga0209208, IMG submission 187694) | Host-associated microbial communities from peat moss isolated from Minnesota, USA - S1T2_Fd - Sphagnum fallax MG (SPAdes) (version 2) | ecosystem: Host-associated > Plants > Peat moss >... | reverse complement strand
TACACCGTTCGAGATTCATAAAGAAGGTTAATAATAAAAGCGCCGACCGTGGGACTCGAACCCACGACCACGTGGTTAAAAGCCACGCGCTCTACCAACTGAGCTAGGTCGGCACGCTGAATAACTGATTTTGCCAAGTTAATATATCCTTTTTAGTGAAGCGAACTCACGTACACATGGGGCCAGGGTGGGGGTATTCATTAACCATTTAAATGAAAATTAAATTTATTTAGATAGGTATTTTTGGCTTTTTTTGGTTTTTTTTTGGGGGGTCAATTGTGCAAATGTGGCACAAGTTGCGATCATCAATAATGCACTTTAGCCAAATTGGCTTTTATTTTAAAAATGAGAAGAAAAAAAAAACATTTTAAGTAGCCTTCTCTATATTCGTTTGAGTACTCATTGGATCCTGAATTGGTGCTTTGTTTTGAGAACCTCTGGTTAAGGGTATGCATATATATGTATACCCTACCCTTACCTGCCTGTTCCAGGATAAAAAAGAGACCACCTCCCAACACTGGTTAAGTGCATTCCTTGAAGAACAAGGTGTGAAAGCCCTGTGCAATAATGCTCACAAAATACATTGTCCATCCAGGCACTTGTGTAATATTGATGAATCCATAGAAATGCTTTCTTAGCCTGGTGAGTGAGTCTGAAGTTTTCAGTGAGTGAGAAGGTCCCTGTTCAAAGCATTGCGCAAATCCCCAAACCTAATCTGAATATAAATCTCAGCAGTGCTCTAACTTCTTCAATCTATTACTCAATTGTATAAGCTTAAATTTGGTTGTTATTGCATACCTGCAGGTTTTCAAAGATGTGGGGAGGTGATCCCAGGAGTGCACTAATCAGCCCAAACCCACCAGCAAAAGTGCTTTCACTATTGTGGCAGAGGGCATGTTTGTAGCTTGTTGTTGTTATCACTGTCAGGAAATGCAAAGCCCATGTCAAGGTACATATCCTATCTCTTTCATTCTTCCCAGCAGCTTGTGCAACAATTCAGTGCGTATTTCTCCCATCTGTGGGTTTGATCTCTCTTCTGCAATTCAAATATATATATTTGTCCACCTCCACCAGCTGTATACCCTGGGTCCTTAGTCACACTTTGTCCTCATTGATTTCCCTGATGTCCCATTCCTTGTTTGGCATGCCAATGGTGGCATAGATATATGAAAGCAGCACATACCATGAACTACTATCTGGATCTAGTGCAAGAAGTTGTCGTGCAGCATGCTCTGCCAGTTCCACATTGCCATGTATTTTTGCAGGACCAACCAATGGCCCCCCCAACCACAGCATCTAGTTCAAATGGCATTCTTTCAATGAAGTCAGCTGCCTCAATTGGCCAGCTCAACTGAGAACATTGACCATCTGCAATAGTGTTGCACATCTGCTGTGACACCAGAGTCTGTCAATAGGACTTCCACTTGGTGTAAATGCTCACTCAGAAGATGGATAAGAAGCGGGCATATCATACATTGAGAAATATCAAACTTGTAGGTAATGTGCCATTGTCAGAAACCAGGCAGTCTATCCACAGTTAAGGTCTTCACATTTTTCTCAGGTTATCAAGACAAGCTTGAAGATCACTGTCAATCCCAGCATCATCCCCAGCATTGAATGCCCCTGTTGGTTGTGCAACTTTGGAGGGTGTGGTTTGTGCAGGTGCTGCTGCTACATGAGCTGGAGCATGCACAAGCTGCAAGGTGAACCCACTCATCTTGTCAAACACACAGTCAAGACACTGCACGAGGAAGAAAAAGAGGAAATAGTGTACACAGGTGTTGCAGCCATCATCAAGCCTTTGTGGTGTCAATGTGACTGTTAATTACAGCAATACTTCAGGCTCTCACATGAGATGAAAGGGTAAGAGAAGGATATGTAAACAGGCACCAGAGAGCAATCAGATTCAGAAAAAAAAAAAGGAACAAACCAGAGAACTATCTAGACATGGGATTAGCCACAAAAGTTATTGGCTCATTGATCTTGTAGTTTACTGGATTGGGTATAGACAGGATGTGGTTCCAGAACGTCAATAAGCAAATCTTCTCCATCTGCTTGTTCTTACTTTTTCTTGTTTTCCTTGCAAATGCTGATTTGAACCTTTCCAAAGATTAATGGCCCTTGGAAACTATGGTGGAGGTGAATTACAACTACTATGTTTATCTTTGGTTGCTTAACCCATTCATGTTTACTTGTTTGTCTACTACACTCATGTGCATAGCATAGCATAGCAGAAAAAACATTGGAGGTTTTGATCAGTTTCATCAATTAAAAGGAGAATCGGGTACCTGAGAATTGAGATCAACACCAATTTCGTCAAGGACTTGACTGACAAGCTGATCTGTCTCCTCTTCTTCCCCATCTCCTTCCAAGGCATCATCCCTGCACTATGCATTCCTGACAATGACAAAAATGAGAGGAAAAATCCCTTTAGAAAAAAAGGAAATGTATGGCAATCAAGAAGGACACGTTCTTACAAAATTCAATCAATGAAGACACAACAGCATCAAAATGCCAATATTGGTGCTGGCAGTATTTTGCAGGCAGTTGCATCTGATGCAAAAACAAAGTCTCCAAAATCAGCAACCACAACAGCCAATTTCTTCTATCTGTGGCAAACTCCTAGCAAAGTTTCTATGGCCTTGAAATCCAAGAAACAATGAGAAAAAACTCAAGGGTTGTTGAAAGGTTTATGTTATACCTTTAGTGCGGGAAGCTTTGTTCCATCTGATGATGCCAGATTCACAGACTGCAAAATAAGGGACACCCCTCATAGACCAGTAGACCACATCAGACACTTTCTCCTCACCATTGTTCATGTTGGAAAACCAAAACCCAAGGATGATAAATGAAAAAGGAGAAGGAAGAGAGGCTACAGGCACAAGATGAAATTCTTTAGGAAGAAGGCTGCAAGTAAAAGAAAAAATCCCATCATTCGCACCTGCAGAGCTCGACAGATGATGTCAATTTCAGGTGCTTACTACAGTTTCTCAGCACCCATGCCAAGTTTGATGACAGTCAGGCAATTCCTGGAGGAAGGTTCAAACACGGGTACTGCTAGAGTACCTCGAACATCATACTTCTGCGCATCCTTACTGGCAGGTACTCCTGGCTATTGTAGAACAGAACATTAGGTGTCCATTCCCACACCTGCTGCAAGAAGATCAACCTGGAAGTCTTAGTGAGCTGCTGGTGACTACAAACTCAATTCCTTCGAGACAGTTCAGTAGTACCAGAGATGATGATTAGTCTTATGCTCTAGCACAAAGGGTTGTTCCTGCATGGTGAGCAGCACTCTGCCATCATCCATCTTTGTCAGCATCCGCACCTGCACCAGCACATCCACACATGACTTCCCAATGTACTGCAAAGCTTGCATTGTTTGCTGCTATAATGTCAAGCCATGATGATGATGATCCAACTTCCCTGCTGCTGTTGTTGCTCTTAAGCTTGCTGCCCTTGCCACTTGCTTCACAACCTGGCTTTTGGCCTCCTCCTTTTTCAGTGATGAAGAAGATGTAACCAAATTCTCCAATGTTTTCTTGTAACAGAGAAGGTTGGAATTGTGTTGCAGCTGAATTCCAGCTCCTCCTGCCTCATAAGTGAAGTGAGGCGATGGGATTGGATGACCTAATGGCCAAAAATAATTTGCAGGTGGCGAACATCCTGCCTGCAAATTGGCAAAGCTGTTGTTGTTACTGTTGTTGCTATTGAGGTGTTGGTGATGGCCTAGGAAGTTGAAGGCAAATTCAGCAATAGCAGCAGGGCTACTATAGTTGCTGAGCTGATGTTCTACTAGAATCTGTTCACTGCAGAATGGAATTTCCATATCCATCAGCTCTGCCAAAACCATATCATCTACCTTGAACTTAGGATGGTAAAGATTTTTCTCTCCAGTACTGCTCAACCCAGATGTTGTCGCCAACCCTGATTCCTTCACAACCCAAAACAAATTCTCTTGCAAATTATCAACTCGCACAGATCTCCTAACGACCCAAAACAGATTCTCTTGGGGAACATCAGCTCCCACAAATCTCCTAACAACCCAAAACAGATTCTTTTGGGGATCATTAGCTCCCACAAATCTCCTCACAACCCAAAATAGATTCCCTTGGGGATCATCATTAGCCTAGGATCTGTGACACACCCATGAAAAGTCCCTCCTCCAACCCAAACCTCTGCCACCAAAGCCAACTTGGTCATGGTTGTCACTTGTCAAGCTGTTACAGTCCCTAACAAATTCAATAACATAGTTGAATGGGTTGAAATCCCTCGACCATCCAAGGTGCTTGAATCCTTACTGATGAACTTACTGTCTGAAGCTCGCCCATCTTCAACCCATGTAGCCATAATTTCAGCTTGCTTTTCACTCTACCCATAAGCACCAGTTGGAATTGGCCCATCTCTGGTATCTGTAGCCATAGTTGTTCCTTGCTCTTCTTTGCTTTATACAGCAACAACAGGAGCTGCCATGTCTCTATTCCTCGTATTTCTAGTTTCTCATATGCCAATACTTACAATTGGCACAACAATGGAGCAATTAAAATTTGCAACATTGGGTGGAGCAACAACAACAACAATTACCACAACACCAGCCAGCAAGCCCATTCCTAAGTTATCTTCAAATTAGAAATTGCATTTGAGCAGGTCAAGTTCCTCTTGAGAAGACAAATTTGAAGCATCTAGACAAACCCACTTGTCAATAAATGACGGAGGCGCAAAAGAAATTGTAGGATCACAATGTTTTACTACTCAGGTCAACCAATCTAATCTAATGGCACCAATTAATCACAACTAGCACACCTTACTTAATTGATTTCAAAATTTGAAGATATTTACAAAGAAATGGGTTTTCTCTAAAAAATTAGGCACAACTTGGATAGCACAGAGTATGTTATTGATCTCTATTATGCTATAACTTCCAAGTTGTTGCACCATTTCATACGAGGTACTAGGTCTTGTAGGTTGTTTCCAAATGGGTAAAGCCCATTTGATTTCTTCACACATAATAAGGCGATTCAACCTATTGGGAGGAATCTTTTGGTACATGCGTACCAAAGTGAGTTCCTTAGTTACTAATGCATTGTCAAAGGTTTGGAAGAGATCGACCTTAAAAAGTAGCCGTAGTTGAACATATTTAGTTCTTTCAGGAAGACCTTCTGGTTCCATCTGTATAGTCACATCACTATACCAAGGATTCCCATGAAAACTAGGGGATGCCCTTGCATACATAGGCCAATCTGCAAACCACTTTCTGACTCCTGCAGGCATGGCTAAGGCAATGAAGATGTTCAGAACCTACATAATATCAAAAAGCTTTGAGAACATTCAATTATCATGAAAGCATATAACTTAGTGCAAGCAATTAATTTTCTTTTGCAGCAACAACTTTAGGTTTCCTTGTCTTAAATTTTGCCAATAAAAACATTAGATTAGACAGACATGGTCTGACATCAACAACATCTACAAAGTTGTAGAACATTGTACCTCTCCACCGAAGTTATTGTCCATTTTGTAAACCTTAAAAGCCTCCAAAAGCTCCTCCGTGATCCCTCCATGGAATGATAAAATAGAATATACACTCTTGGGAAAGTGATATTTGTTGTTTTTTTAGCATCCAACATGCCAATGTCCTTTAGCCAAACTATGCGCAAATTCATGACTACACCTGATAAGATCGTGAGACCACATTCCACTGCCTACAACACATGATACAACTTTGAATCATTAAACCATTGTACTACATCTAAATGTACATTCAGGTCTATGTATGAACACTTGGGATATTATATATAACATTTATTTTACATTTGGGAGTTCACCTTGTCCAAAGGAGTCACCCATTCAAGAGGTGCTTCAAACCCATCCATGATTCTAGCAACTTTTCATAGTGTTTGAAGCCGAAGGTTGTGTTTGGCAATGTGGCCCATGTAATCCCAATGATTGTTCCCTTGATAGGCTTGTTTAAGAAGGACTATGTGGAGGTGTTCATACATATTAGCACTATACTCAAAAGGATATCCAACTTGATGAATAGACTCTACATAATACGTCATTGCATGGACTTTGACCAAGATAAATTTGAACCTTTGCCATGAAAACAATGTTCCTTTGAATGAACCCAGTGCTCTACGCAAGGCATCATATGAGATTGGAAAGATAAGTTTGCATGATTTCTATTTGGACATTCCAACTCACCATGATCATCATATGGAAAACACCATCTAGTTCAAAAGAATTGATTCTCAACTTACTCCTACATTAGAAGGGCCAATTTCCTCAATGTTTCTTCAGTGTACTCCTTAGTGTGACATGTTGTTTCATACCATTGGGAAACTTCACAAGTGCTTGGATTATGTCTTGAGAATATAGGCCAACCAAACATGGCACAATCACTTACAACATCCAACATCCAAACTTGGTTGAATGCAATGGATTCCCCTTAAATAACACTTTGAAGACTAACATGTTCATGAAATCAACAAGGCCATGCAAGTTTCATGGCAACTACAATTAACCCTTCAAGATTCAAAATGCTCCCACAAGAATGTTGACCAAGTGTGGAATTGAAAATACATGCATTATAGATTGGTGTTCAAAGGTAACAATATTTGCATTTGAGGAAAAATACCCACCCTTGTCGGTTCCAAGAATTCAAAATGATGGGTACCTTGAATGTTTATTAATATGAAAGAAGCACCAATCTAGGCTTGAGAGAATTTTGGAGTTTATGGAAGCTAAAACAATTCCCCGTAATATGTCAATAATCGTCTTAAAACACCTAAATATGCTTGGTGAAGCATATCCACATGGATTGTTTTGTAAGGATTGCCCCACTCTATTTCTCCACCATTAAATCCCCAAAGAGCACATTGTAGTAAACCACAATGGTTAATGCCAATTACACATATATGCAAATTTTATCTAATCTATGTAGATGTATTAAATAACACGTGCACTTTTACCAAAAAGAAATCCACCCATATGATTTTTCCTACAAACAAACTAATTATCCTTACATATAGATGATAAGTTATTTGAATCTAAAATCTAGAAACTTATAAGAACTATTGGGTCAAATTTAACCACTATGAATATTTGTATATAAGTTCTAGTGTAGGTTTGTTATCCTATAAACACATGGAAAGATTCCATCTTCAAGGGAAATTTCCTTAAAACTAACAATGAACATTATTAAATGACATGATGCAATACAAGGTATCACAAAAATGAACATGCACCTTTGAAAAACAGTTATAAAACAAAAAACTCAAATTCATCGATAGGAAGGCAAAATTATCTTGCCTTTACTAGATGCACCGAATTCTCCTTTGACAACAAATCAACATCCTTTTTTTTTATGCAAGGATTTTCATGACCAAAGCTTGCATTTCCTTTTTAGTTCGGTAATCAAACTTTTTTTCCACCTCCTTTAAGGATTGCTTTGGACACATGCACAAACTACATGGATGTTGACATTGATTTGTGTGATAGGTACATGTAACCCACTAATCCACAAACAACATATGAGTCATAAGTCATTTAGGTGAAATAATGGAAAACCTAAATTCATTTCAAGTTCTAATTTTCACAAAGACGAAATTTGAATGTATTTACATGTGTAGAATGAACTTAAACAATACACCTTTCAACCCTCAAGGTGATCATAAACATAAGCATATAGCAAAGGGAAAACCCAATGTTCATCACTATGGGGATTAGTCAACGCAAGGCCTTTGAAACTAGCCTCTTTTAGAGGCTTGAAAATAACATCCAAACATTCATGAAATACTTGTAATCTTTTTTCATGTGAAGTTTCTATAGGAAAAATAACAAGTAGAATGGCCAATAAAACATGGCCTTCATCAAAATACCAATTTTCACATGCAATATTTGCTATGGACATCATTAATGGGTACCGAGTCACTTTCTCATCATTGGATAAAGATGTTTGGTTGCTGTAGAAAATTAATGGAACTACTACAACCCCTAGACATTGTGTGTTTATGAAGTTCTGCATTCCACAAATTGCCAAAAAAACTTTAAATCACCTTAGGAATGCCAACTCAAATCTTTAAATGTTTATAACTTGAAAGTTAAAATTGAAATTGGCACCTACATTTGTAGTCGCCACAAGCCGGTATTTGGGGTAGAACAAACACCTTGGTGAACACCATTGCTTGGTGCAATTTGAAAGTCCTCTTTGAGACTAGGTGATGAAAACATAGAAGATAGTGCTTCCAATGGGTCCTTGTGATACATGACATGATATCTAGAATCACCTTCTATAACATGGATGAGATATTGATCCCAACCATCTTTTGTTCTAAAAATTGTTTGCTCATAGCAGTCAATTTGTGCAGTAGACCTCACATTCACATCTTCCAACTTGAATGATGAATGAAACAATACTTTTTCAAATGAAGAATTGATGTGTTTATTTGATAGCCCAATATTGGCTCTACAATGTTTGATCCAATGCACAAATGAAAATGTGGAATCATAAGGTGGAGGATTAAGGTCATTTGGAATTGAAACTAAATTATCAAAATCAAATTAATCCTTTTATTGCAGGTTCCCTTGCTATAGACCTAGAGCTGGTTCAAAAGCTTGAGGATTTGTATTATTTACATGTTTACATGTATGCTCTAAGCTCCTTTTGGATGAAAAACAAGCAATACTACGTTGATGGTTTGAAAGAACATCTGACTTTTCAATTCCTGCACTCCACAACATCTAAGGTTCATTACTCCTCCAAACTGGCAATCTCCTAGTAATCTTCCTTTTCTACTACTACCCTTTTCTTGTTGATGATGGTATGCTAAATTATTATTGCTACTAACTACCTAAAACTATGTTAATGCTTCTTATGACTACCGTAACATGCGAGCTTAACTATTTTATTAAGTTTTGTGACAAGATTCGCATTCAAAAGAAGATTAATTCATGATGCCAATAGCTCAACAAACATTGTAAGTGAATGAGAAGATCAAAGGAAACCAAGAAGAAGAACACAACAAAAGTAGTACAATTACATAGATCCAATTTTCTCATAAGGGTGATCTTGCAAGGTACTCAAATGAAAAAATTGATACCAAGGAGGTGTGTAACTTCAATATTGATGTTAGGATTCCTAACCTAGTTTATAACCTCTACAAATTTCACAGAGGACTTTATGAAAACAATGATTGTACCCAAAGTTAAACCAAACTCACTATACCTACTTCCCCCTTTTAAAAACAAATATTTAAATCCTACCATTAATTAGATAATTATGAGTCAAAGAGAGAACCTCTTCCTTGTGCTTTTGTATTCATCAAATTGTAGAAAAAAATACCCCATGTAATCAAAATCAATGGTAGAAAATCTTGCATGTAACCACATGAGATAGTTTTTAGATTGAAGCATCCCAAATAAAACCTATTTGAATGTAATTTCACAATGGACAAAGTTTTCTCCTATGTCCAAAACAAAGAACATCCTTATGCAGAAATGATAGATCCAACAAGATACATATCTATTAAACTAGTCATCCATGATGTGCTCGAGATTTTATTTGGGCTTGAGATTGTGGTATAAAAAAGGTATAAAAAATGTATGTGCGTTAAGTAGAATCACATGAACAATAGCCCAAATAGCCTAATACATGTGAAATACAAGTGAGTAGAAGTTACATTCGACATATAACTCCTCCAAAAAAAAATTTGTCGCAACCCTAGCCTTGGGTTCGCGACCAAGGCAAGGGGTTGCAAGGTTGCGGGCCAAGAGGGAAGCCCGAGAGACATGCCGCATGCTCCCAAGAGTGCAGGAGAGTGTGAGGGAATAGGCCTTCGCACTCCCAAGGGAACTCCCACTTTGGGAATTGGAGTCTCGGTGGACTCCCAAATGTTCATAGAGCGATTGTAAGGGTTAAAACCCAATAAATTGAGGAATTTTATATCATTCAAAAGCTATTGAAACTTAGATGTCTAAAATGGGCTCACATCACCCATTTGGACATCCAAAACACAAGTTATGGCCAAAAGAAAGGTCGGGAGTCAAATTGGCAATTTGACTTCCAACCACTAAAAGTTGGGAATCGACCCGATTTACTTGTGTGCAGGTGGCATGCGACATATTGTTGAAAAGCTCTTGACATGGGCTACAACTTTGCTTGAGACCTCATCTCAATCCAAGGTATGCACGCGAAGTTATGGGCCCCCCAAAGTAGCGGGAGTCCCTAAACAAAAGGCCATTTGGATGTGGGCCTCGTGGAGAGGTGCAAAGTATACTATAGGGGGGAAGGTGGTGGCTTCCCCCAAGTCCGAACCATGATGAGTCTTGTGAGTCTGAGTTGCGTGTGGCTTGTTTTAGCACCAAAAGTGCTCCAACTATGCACTAATCACCTTGTGTTGGTTTTGTGTAGGCCTGTGTGAGTAAGTGAAGCTCGTCAATTCTTCCTAGTCCCATCCCAGAGCTCCAGCACGCCCTTCTAGCCCTCCAAAATGTTGTGAACTAGGAAACGTGCCCTGATTCCTTGCTATTTTGTTGTTTTCTGTTTGGGACTCACATTTGAGTCCTTCAAATAGTTAGAAGCGCATCATTTTTAATTGCCCGTCACAATCTAAAAACACAAGCTTGAATTAAAGAATTTTCAAAGTTTACAGAGACACAAATTCAACTGAAGCGAATTATGTTCCTCTTATTATCATAGAGTAGTGTATTAAAAATCTCCTATTGATAATTTGTTTCTAAAGGGAAAGGAGAGCTAGTGCATCAAAAAATTGAAATATAGTAATGAATCCTTGTTCAATCTTGTCGTGAAGAAGTTAGGCTTTCCAAATGCATCTGAAGATGGTAATACATTTATCACATTCTCTAAATTGCATGGATGTAGGTAGTGTTTAAAAAAGTGGAATTATTTTTCCTTGCTTGGGTACTTGGCACAAATATAACATTTATGTGCCAAAAGATCAATGTTGGTCTCTACAGAAAGAATACAAAACATTAGCCCTAGTTGCCCAACTATGGGAAGATACAATATAAGAACAACACAACAAATTACATGAACTAATAAGCTAGAAGCTGAATGTAAAATAAATCCAACAACACCTATACATATACATAAAAAAAGTAGTTAAAGAAGGAGAAACATACAAGCTATAGTCACATTCAAACCCCACATGTTCATTGAAGTGATTGGCTATGTCATAACCTTGGTAGCTGTAAGATCCATACTCATAGTCAATTATGTAAATTTTCCATGCATGCATGCACAAACATTTAGCTTTTAGATCACATAGACTAAGTGACACGCCCATATGAAGATGTTTATCTTAACACATGGATATGACATACATCAAATGTAAACACAAAAGGAAAACTACATAATCAAAATAAGAAAAAGGGGTGATACACGAAGTAGAATCTAGTAGACAGAATGTCCAGGTAGAAGAAATGTTCATAGAGCTCAAAAAGATAGGCTTGCTCAACCAAGTGTTTTACATAATAAATGCAAGCTTGAATACTTTGCATCAAACTTCAAGCCAACGTGAAGGCCAACTTTCTTCTTTGTTGAACATCATGTTTCCAAAAAAAAAATCATTATGTGTAGACACAATAGGTGCACTAATGGTGTCACTAATCTCATGTAGAAAATGATAGCAAATGTGTGAACAAAATCATTAAAAGTTTTGAAAAGTCAAAATGGCAACCTTGAAAGAAAAGGATGAAAACATTCATAAGCAATATCAAATGTTGCACACAACTTATCACAAAGAACAGACAAAGAACATACAACAAGTTGTTGTTAAGAACTATAGCTTAATCTTTTCAACTTCAGACTATATGCTACTAAATGATATTGTCTCATATTGCTTCTATTTGTTGTTATCATCAAATGTCAATCTTGATGTTGCACAAGTGAGATCCACCATGTAAGAACAAACCAATGATGGAATACCAGGACTTCTGTAGGTATCCATAAAGGTCACAATATAATATACAATAAATCAAAACTTTACATCAAATCTCCAAAGTTCATTAAAAATTACTCCACATCATCACTCCACAACTTACAACCAAATATCTAATTTCTAGGGTGATTACAAATTAAATAAATAATATTTTAAAATTAAAACTTGTATATTAAAAAAACAAATTAAACAAAGGGGAAGGAAGGAAGACAAGAAGGAAAAAAAATTAAATAACAACTTCTTACCTTGAAGAAGGGAATCCAAGACGTTGAATTTTGCTTTCCAACTACAACAATTGCAACATCATCACCACAAAATAATAATAATGAATCAAATAACAAAATATTATATCAAAAGAAAACTAGAAAAAAAAGTTGAACAATGTGGAAGTATGTAAGGGAATTAAGACCATATAGAGAAAGAAGGTGAAATAATATTGTAGAAGAGAAAAAAAAACACAACACCTCGTTGCTTTGTTTGTGTCTCTGCATGTGAGCTTTCCTTGCATCACTTTGTGTTTTTGTGGAGACTGAGACTGGGGTTTCAAATGATATGAAAAAAAAATGGAAAATGGGATTTGGTGTTTTGGGGAAGGAATGAATGTGAATGAATGAAAACCATATTAAGGGAGTTATTGAGCTTATGGATGGATGATATAACACATTACAACCTGAATGAAATGTCAGATTACAATGCTTGGAATTTGTTGTTGTGGAAAAAAATCGAATGGCCCCACACCCCATCCAAACAATACATATTGTCTAAAACTAAGCAAGTAAAATATCCATTTGCATGTTTTGTTTTCTAGTTCTGGTTAGGTTCGGTAAATACATAAACATTTGTAATGATGCATTTTATTTTATTTTATTTTTCTCGGTTTTAGTTAGGTCTAATATATACACAAATGGTTGTAATGATGCAATTAACTATATGTTTTTTCTTTTTTGGTCTTACATGACCTTGTTCGATCTTTCAACTATGCATTAGATAGAGATATATGCTAAACTTGTGGATCTTTTGCTTCAAAGTTTGAACTTGATTGTTGCCTGATAAGTGATTGGTTTTGTAGGAAATTACAAAAGAGTTGTAAGAAAGTTGATGATATAGCCCCTTTGCTCTCCCCCCACCCCCCACAACACATGGACTCACCAGCAATTGACTAAAAGAAAAGAAGCCAAATGAGCCAAACGGAAAGATCCAAAAGTCATGTTGGATAACTTTCATACATAATACATTAACTTACAATTGGTCAATTGATACTGAGGACTAAAGTTTAAATAAAAATGTGTTGTTTACTCACAATTCCTTCATGTGGCGGTGGTTTGGTTTCACTTGCAACATAGGAAGCATAACTTGGTAAATTACATGTTACTACCCTCAATTCCTATATTTCTTTCAATGTTAAAGGCCCCCAAAAGTCACCTCACTTTGTGATACTTTCCTTATTTTGTTGGTAAGCTATGTAACATTATGAACCTTCCTCTTCCATTCTCATGTCTCATCCGTTATTTCCATATACCTTTGGGTTGGCAAATGACAAGAAGATCTCAAGAACTAGGGGAGCAAAACTAGGTGCCTAAAATAAACTCCCCCCCCCCCCCTTTATGCTTTTTTGATGAATCCTTTATAAAGTTCAAGTATGTGGTGTGTTCATTCTATCATAAAAAAAACCCATATACACATAATTATATTGTTGAAGATTTTTCCAGCAAATGATTCATGCACACACAAGAAACAACAACAATAGAAAAAAACAATGAAAAATAAGTGACTTTGCAAATCCTATTCGTATGGAATTCACCAGAAATGAGAACAAACAAAATTCAAAATCACCATAGTATTTGTATAGATATCGAATTTCAAAGGATGATTTATTTTACTTTATTTTTGGTTTATAACCAAATATGGCTAAGTATTTCTAAGGACAATCTTCACTTTTTCGACATCTTTTATGGTGATTGCCACTTTGGCAATAAGTAAAAATTCCGGGAAAAAATATTAAGTTCCTAACCTTAACCGCAAGTTAACATTCTAGTTTAAACCCTTGGACAACAATGCCTCGCCTCAACCAAAACTCCTACCTTTGTTTTTTATTTTGTAGTTGAATCAAAAAGAAAAGTTGAATGATGTTATTTAGGTAAATAATAGGGTTTAAATAACATGAGAAAAAGAAAAAGTTGAGAGGAACAAACAACGGGCTTGGCAAAAATGCACAATGATGTAGCTTTTGAGCTTAAGACGTGCTCCATAAGCTTTTGTCATCAAGTTCTCATTCATACATTCAAAGAATGGGAAGTCAGTAGGTATCTCTTAGGACATTTTCTTTTATTACAAGCAAATTAATCAAATTTAAACTTATGTATCAACAATTATTATTATTAGTCATGTCCTTGTTTTTCTATGTTTTTCATAAGCTATGTCTCCACAAGTTTTTGTTTCTTGGGGACAACATTTATCAGGATTTTGTTTATGAATTTTTCTTATTTTTCACTTAGGTTTTCCTTCTCCTCAAAGAGTTTCATTAGTTTCCTTATGATATTAGATTCTAGTTGTTGAGGTTGTCACAAAATGCATTTTTAAAAGCAATTCTTATTTTTTAAGCAATTATTTAGATTCACAACAAGCTATTTATTTAAAAATTATTTAGGTGCACATACATATGAAAAAGTGAAGAGTCTTTCATGGTTTGCAGTAACAAGTTCAAAGTCCAAAATGAAGACACATGTTTCCATTTTCTTCTTTTTTTTTCTTTTTTATTTTGGTTTTTAGGTCCAACCTTCATAGTAATAAGAACTTTTTAACATTTTGATCCCGAAAACCACCTTTTTTTTTGTAGGGGCTGAAGGTGGGACGTTTAACCCATCTAGGATTATTGGCTTGGAGAAATGGCACTGGAGAATGTGGAAGTATTGGAAACGAAAGTCAACATTTTCAACACATAATTACATGACTAGTATAAGGTAATTTTAAATTATTTATTATTTTGAAGAGAGGTTTCTATAAGAGAAAATAGATGGGTCTTCATTGAAAAACAATTGTTACCCAATGTTTTGTTATTACATTAAAGATTTTTTCTTTCAACTGATTGATTTTCTCCTTCAACCTAAAGGGTTTTAGATGAAGTGGGAAAATGATTATAGGGAGGAATTGGTACAACAATAATGAGACAACAAAAAGGTGGTTGCACCCAATTGGTTGAAATTTCCAAAAAGAATGTATCAATTTTTATCAATTTGATGACTTATTAATGTATGTTGTGCCAATGTTGGTCATATTTTTTTCATTGATTTAATATTGATAAGATGTCAAATGTTTTAGTATTATATCAATGCCATTTCAAGACATGTTGTTACAATGTCACCTTAACATCATATTAAGGATTGTATCAACATTGAACGTTGAACATATTGTTAAGGTGTTGTAAAAACACTCATACAAAGAGGGGGCAAATTTGTGATGCAAGAACTAGTAATTGAAGCCAACCTTGCCTAAGAACCAAAAGCTAAAGCCAACTTTGCCCAAAAACCAATAGCTGAAACAATTGAAGTCCAAAATGCAATAGCTCAAACTTCGTAATTGCTCCTTATTGCCAACATGTTGTTGCTACCAAGCTTGCTTATAGGGAGAATAAGAGGGACAAAAACATTAATAAACTACTCCAAGTCTCATGTTGTTATATTAAAACAATACTTGGGCATTCTATGTTAAAAAACTATGCAAAAGAATAGTAGACAAAGAAAGGGAAATCAAAAGGTAGGAAAAGGAAGCTATGACCACATAGAGAGTAGCTACAACAATTAATGCAAATATCATGAAGATCCAAAAGCAGGTTGAGAGACAAGAAAAAAAATCTTCAATAGTGTTTGGTCTCTTGCAAATGTGAGGGAAGCGGGAGATAAATTGCACAAGCAGATTGCAGCTGATGTGTTAGCCCAAGTGCCTCTTTCCAACAATTTGAATTTTGGCAATGCAACACCAAAGCAAAGGGACGTTAAAGCAAAGGCAAAAGTTCGGATGTTGGGTGGGAGATGTGTTGCAGTAGGAATGTAGCAACCAACTATTGTAGCAAAGCATGAACTTCCTACAAGAATGCAACAACAACAACTAGGAAAACAAGAAGCTTAGGTAGGAGGGCAATAACAAGGAGAGCAACAACCACTTGCAAAAGAACATGAAGAGCCTGAACTTGTTGCTATGAATGCATCAACTGATCTTTGAATAACATGGGTGGAGATGGGTGGAGATGATAATATATGAGGCCACCACATTCCAAACCCTTTGAGCCTATAAAGTGGTAGTGCCTCCAGTTGCTCACTTAGTTAGGGTCACTCATTCAATATATTAGGGGTAGCAAACTACTACATTCCTAAGACCATAGATCGAAAACCTTTTTTTCAGGTTTTGATCATAGCCGTTAGTGTATGATAAACCATTTTGAACTAGAAGTTGAATGTTTTTAACATTCATTTAGTTTGGTTATAAGGGAGAACTTGACATGTGTCAAGTTCACGTTGCTCATCCATAGGTGTGCATGTGTTTGTTCATCATTGGTTTTAATGTTTATAAGATTTGTATATAGAGAAAAAAGGTTTTTTATTTTAAAAAATCACAACTTTTTTGTTTCTTTACCAAATTGAATGATTCAATTGGCAAGAGGTGTGGAGCTAGATGGAACACAATTTTGTTTTCAATATCAAGACCAGACGAAGAACACCCAAGGTGCTAGAAGGCTCCAATGTCTTAAAGTGTTTGGTGATAGGCATTTCTACCCCATAAAAATCTAGAGTTTGGTATGATTGATAATAGTTTGGAATTTGGTATGCACAGCAGACACATGAAACACTCAAGTTTTGGCACATCAACACAAAAAATAATAATATATAAACAAGAAACAAGGAGTTAATCTTGAGAACAAAGAAGAACCTCTAAGTGTGATGTCAAATTGCACTTTAATTTCTTAACATTCAAGAACCTGTAAACAACTCCCTTTTTATTTTTCTGTGTATTTTGAGAGATCTCCCCCAACAAAAGAACCCTAGGGCGTTATGCCAGGGGAGCTCCCCAATTTTATATGTTCCCATGTTCCCACAGAAATATTTCCTTTCTACAAGATGGGAAAGAAGCAAGGAAATAAAAAAAAAGAGTTGTTTAGATAAGGGGAGGTTCCTATACTCGTGTGTTCTCCTAAGGTTTGAGAACACCCCCAAGGGCTCACACCTTCAAGTGCATCTTTGTTGCAACCTCAATGTTTGGATCCAGACATTCCAGACATTCAAAAAGCCACAAAAGTTTGTGGAACCTGAAAGGGCACCATAGTTAGGAGATGAAGGAAATTGCAAAAAAAGTTTTTTTTTTCTTCTTGATTTTTTAAAATTTTAAATGCACAATAATGCAATTAGTCTATTTGTTATTTTCATAAATGGTAAAAAAACCAATCTTGCTACTTAATAACCAATGTTGGCCAATTATTGAGAAAATGCACGGTTATCAACTCAACTATTATAACCCATCGACTTGGTATCAAAAATTTAAATTTAAATAACCTATTCAGATGACCTAGTTGTCATCTAAGTACATTATTTAACATGTTTATAATAAAAAATAAGAATTGAAAAAAAAATTAAATTGTAAAAAAAAAACTAATGTATGATGACAAGTACTATAACAAGCAATTTTCAACTGGTTATTTGAAATTTAACTTTGATGCATAACTAGCAGCTATTACCCGAAAATAAATCAAGTAAATTGATATCTAAAGGTATTACTTTGATAGCAATATTGGTGACTAGTGGGTTAAATTTTTTGAATTTTAAATGTTTTTTTAAAGCTGTAATGATCCATGAAAGGAATTATTTATACAATTTATGGCCATGTTTAATGCCTATTTTTTGTTAGTGCATAATGAAAGGTTCCCAATGTCACATGTAAAGTTTTTTTTTTTTGAATTTTTTGGGTAGTTGATGTTAATTACTTATTTTTGGTTAATAGATTTTGAATTAAAAAGCATAAGGATAGAAGGTGGAGGCTAACTCTATTAAAGAGTGTAATGGTGAGGGTGATGAATGTGGCGGTTACAAAGTCCATTAATGTCCTTATACGAAGATGTTCGTCGCAAAACATTCATCCAAGAAGAAGCTAATTGAAACCTCATTTCTACTTTCCTGGACAAAGCTGATGGGACCTGGATTGGGACGCGGTTTTAGGGTTTGGAGCTCCGCCTTCTCTTTAACGAATGTCGCGCGCTTTCTTCGGCAGCCTTGAGAGGAGGAGTTGGAGTGGAAGAGGCGGAAGCGAAGGAGGAAGGGTCCGAAGAGTAGGAGGCACTTGTTTCCAGGTATTTCAATTTTTTCCCGGCCGAGTTGATGTCACGGAAGCAAAGGCTGATGTTTGCTTCTTTTTGAGAATTTGTATCGGACAAAGGAAAATGAAAGTGTGTGTGACTGTCCAACAGTACAACAGAGGTGGTACATGTCCATGGGGGTTCGTCTAGTTTCACCAAAGAAATTTGAGGGTTGAAATCCAAAATCTTCAATGTAGGTTGTAGAACGGAATTTGCTGTAAGAAACCAGCATGTCTGTGTGATCTTCCATTGTGCCATTTTCATTTCCTTAGTAGTGTCTGTTGTGATTTTATTTGATAGGGTTGTGGGTTCATCATCATCATGACTTTGTCATAAACTGTGAATGTTTGTCTTCAGCACTTGCTTTAGCTGCCT
>Ga0209208_10004953_pt1 | contig 18671 bp, 11 predicted proteins | sample S1TSphfallax_3_FD_187694 | JGI IMG/M metagenome (GOLD analysis project Ga0209208, IMG submission 187694) | Host-associated microbial communities from peat moss isolated from Minnesota, USA - S1T2_Fd - Sphagnum fallax MG (SPAdes) (version 2) | ecosystem: Host-associated > Plants > Peat moss >... | reverse complement strand
CAAAAATCTTATTAGGAGTTTGAACAATTTGCAGGAAGGAAACCCAGTGAACATGCAAACAAGCTTGTCTAGTACCTCCATGAATGTGATCTCACGCTTACTCTTCAAGAAAAGATATTTCAACACAGTGCATAGTGATGAGGAATCTGAGGAGTTCAAGGATGTTTTTTTGAAGTTGATGAATATAAATGGTGTCTTCAACATTAGTGATTATGTCCCATTCCTAAAGCCATTTGATCTCCAAGGTATTCGATTTGAATGCAACCAAATACTTTCGAAGGTAGATCGATTTTTCAACAAAACCATACAAGAACATCTAAAAGAAAAAAAGAAGGCAAATGAATTGAAAGACTTTCTAGATATCATGCTCTCTCATCCTGGTGGAGATGGTGTTAGTGACAGGCTTGATGAGCTCACAATCAGGGGAGTTTCCATTGTAAGTTGTTCTATGTTCTTATAACTCATCTATAGAATTCCCAAATTATTGGTTTGAATTTGGTTAATGGTTGTGTTCAATGATTTCAACAATTTGATTTGTGAACTTCATCAATGAACACATCACTATGATCTTTGCATGATTTGTTTGGAGTAAGACTAGATCATATTGCATGCATAACAAGTTCTTTTTGTTTGAATTCAATAACCCACTAATGATGTTCATTGGCTAATTGCGCCACAATTGTGTGTAGGACATTTTCGTTGCAGGGACTGACACAATTGCAACCACAGTGGAATGGGCCCTTGTGGAGCTCATAAGGCATCCAAATGTAATAAAAAAAGTTCAAGATGAATTGGATGATGTGGTTGGCCAAGAACGGGTTGTAGATGAAAATGACATTCCTCAATTGAAATACCTACAAGCTGTAGTGAAAGAAACATTTCGACTTCATCCTCCAGGTCCCCTATTGATGCCACATGAAACCAGAGAAGCTTGTGAAATAGGAGGTTACCACATACCTGCCAAAAGTCGCATTTTTGTGAATGTATGGGCCATTCATCGACATCCCTCTGCTTATGAAAATCCATTTGATTTCAATCCTGAAAGATTTGTTGAAAATCTAATTGATGTAAAAGGGATAGATTTCCAATTGTTACCATTTGGCTCTGGACGACGTATGTGTCCAGGTTTGAATTATGGTCTCTTGATGGTGCAAATTGAACTAGCCAAGCTTCTTCATAGCTTCAAGTGGACATTGCCAAAAGGACAGAATCCTCAAGATATTGATATGGGTGAGATATTTGGTATCTCAATTCCCAAAAAAATTCCATTGCAAGTTGTGGCTAGTGTTAGGCTTCCCCTACACTTGTATGCATCTAAAAAAATTGATGCATTTATTTAAATTTATAGTTCTTGGGCTACAAGATTAATTTCACTACATTACAATTGAACTCACCCTAAGAGTAAGGTTAGCCATTTCCTTCTAATTAGAATTCAAACTCCATAATTACTAAGTTGTTGATGATACCATTTGTAGCATGACCTAATATACAATATTTTCTATTTTTTTTTCATTTTCTGTTTGAATTACTTTGGGATACCTATTTATTTAGATAAATAGTGAGACGCATAGATATATCAAACATGGTATGAAGACCATGCAAACAGTGTGAGCAATAGATGGTGGAGTATGGGTGGAATATTATGGTAGCTAATATAGACAAACATGACATTCCATTCTATGCAACACATTTAAATGATCACTTTTAAAACCACTATTTTTATTATCACATACTTTATTTTCATATGTGATGGTAATGGCAAATAATGATTGCATGGGGATTGGGGGGGGGGGTTTGCAACACATGATTTCAAATAGCTCTATTTTTGCATTTTAGTACAACAATTTAGGCCAATTTTAAAATCTGCATTATTAGATATTTTCAACTTTTCCTTTGGCCCAAATAAATCATTCATTTTATTAAGGCTTTTAGATGAATCTTCATTCATATCTTCAATAACCCATACAATTTGCCACCTAAAAAATGGAGTCATGATGCCAAAAAATACCAGGAGAGGCTTTGTTGATGGAAATATTCCCCAAGCTTGAAATGATTGTATCTATTTAGGTGCAAACCCCTCATGATTAGCATTGACACCATCATGTTGGGACTATAATCATAATTCAAAACTCCCTATTTGAAATTAACCATGAATTGATTACCATTGAATGTTAGAAATACCATGTGGTCATGACGTCATGTGTGAGCCATATTGACATGGCCATGGCCGATAGTCTTAATTTTTAAGAATTGCATTAGGGATATTCAAATGGGATGAGGTTATTAAAGATTTTTAACAACTTTGTGTTAGAATAAAGGTTGATGAATGCGCACGGGTGTGAGGGGGTTGTTTTCTTTTTTGAAATATGATATTGGTTGGGTTAGTTCTTTTCTTCAGCAAAAAGTTGGTAAATCATAGTTTTAAATACTCAATGGCGTAATTAGGGGTGAGAAATTTCTAGAAGGTTGGGGGGAGAAAAACAAACACCAAAATTCATGGTGTGCAACAAAACATTGGTTTTATTCTAATATTTAATGAATAGCAAGGATGTTGGGAATTTATGAAGCAGGTGAGAGAGGGTTAGTGAAAGGCCTAATAGAAATAGAATAATCTTCAAACCGTAGGAACATGGGATTAATTTGAATCAACTTAATGATTAAATAGATAATGTGATAGTGTGCCAATGGTAATAAGAGTTTCACAAGGACTGAAACATTTATTTAGATCATGAATAAGCTCAATAAGGAGTTATAAATACACATTAAGTCCTAGGTTATGCCATAGTGATAATTCATAACTATAAGAAATCTAGAACACGTCAAATGGTATGAACTAGGTGATTCGCCTTGTTATTAGGAAGCAATCAACGAATTAGATCGCGCAACCAACAATAGTGTCCAACGCCGAGAACTGAAGACCAAATGAAAATAGAAGTGTCTTTGATTTCGTAATAACCTTCACAAACAATTTTACGTTCGTCACCAAAAATAAAGTCGACTTGTAACAAGATTACTAAGGTGTCGGAGTTTGGCAAAATATGATAATACCAAGGTCGAAGGGGTTCAATTTCAAGACGAGCACGCACCTTTCGAGGTTCGGGTTTTTCATCACGAGGATGCTACATTAGGGTCAAATCTAAAAATGACTCCAAAGGTAGTTTTTCATTCGCTTGTGTGGCTTGGGGCTCATAAAATGTGACAATGTGTCACGCCATAATTTCAAGGAAAAAAGGAAAGATCTTTAACAAAATCAAATCAACAATGAAGGTGAAGGGGATTTGTGACATCAAGATATGCGATCGTAATTTATAGGCCAAGGAAAAGAAAGGGCATGCGTAAATAATGGCTTAGGACCATGGTAAAGTAAAATTTTAATGTCAAAGGATAAAAAATGAAGGTCTAAATGAAGTTGCTTAGGGGGAAAATGGGAAGAGGTAGAAAAAAACCTTCTCCTTCTCTTTCCATTGGCCACCAAACTTTGGATCTACCTTCACCTTCCTTCTCCTTTTCTTTAAAAGGCCGATTCGGATGATCGAGGCTTCTTCTTTTCCCTAGACATAATTTTCAATTCAATCTTAATAATATTTGTTCTTACAAGTTTCTTGAGGAGGAAAAGAATGATCAACCTTGGTAATTGGGAAGAGGAAGGAAAGTAGAATGGAAATCTTGTAATAGTTTTGGAGGAATGGAGGTGAGTAGTGATAGTATTGGGAGGTTGGAACCTTAGAGAAATCTCATAAACCCTTTCGGGTTTCATAATGTAACTTCTCACTAGTTTAGGTGCAAATCTTGATATTTAGTAAGAAGATGCGCCTAGTAGTTAATTTTTTAAAGAGCTAAGGCAAGCCGGATTTGAACAACCTATGTGTTAGAAACAATATTCCAAGTGACTAGTGGTCTATAGTCAAGTTGTATCAATTGCCTTCGTAAAACCCTCACGGGTTTGGTAGTGTAACTCCTCGCTAGTTTAGCTGCAGATCTTGAGATTTGGTAGGAAGGTGCGCCTAGTAGTTAACTTTCTAAGGAGCTAAGGCAAGCCGGATTTGAACAAGCTATGTGTTAGAAACAATATTTCAAGTGATTGTTGGTTGTAGCCAAGTTGAAAATGGTGTTAAGTCCATAAAAGTTTGTTTAAAGGGATGGCAATTTAACATAAGGTTTTAGGATTTGGAATGTTTGAATCTAGAAAATACATCTATTAGTGCTAAGTCGTGAATGATGCATAGGAGGCAAGGTACTTAATTTCAACTACGAACGCAATCTAACATCTAGAAATACACTCGCATTTTTCCTTCACCGGTAGCATTTGTGCTTTCAAACATAATCACCTTATAATCGGAAGTAGAGAAACAAAAGTTGCCTCACATCATAACATGGAAAACATGCACATTTAACACCTATGTGTAAGCTACTATAAGCATTTGATACATTTATTCTGAAACATGTAATCTAAAAATTCAAAGATTAACTAGTAACAAGCATATTCAAAAAGTTCAACATTATTTATCTAGAGTTAGACTATGAGAAAATATTTTTGATCGTAAAGTTAGGCGGCACGTGCATAGAGGGGGTTCATAATTCAAATTTTGGACATAAAAAAAATCATTTTAGGGGTGGTCAAGTTTTACCAAGCTATAAGTTCTTCCATAGTTCATGAGGTTTGGACTATTAGGATGATGTTTCACCCAAAACAAGGGCACTAAAATGTCCCAAGTGGGTTTGGAACTTGTAATCTCTTGCAAAATGGTCATGAACCCTACAACTAAATAACTCATGGCATGTGGCACAAATTGGAAAGGGTACCTCTATTCTCAAATATTTCTGTAGTCATGTTGAACTTGCTACTTTGTAAAGGATCCATTTCCCATAATAAGTGAGTTCGTTCACCACTTCATGATTTTTTAAAACACTAAGTTTTGTAAGTAATGAGAATTTCTCAACACTTACAATTCAAGTAAACCTAGACACAATTGAAAGAATACATGTGTAAATTAATATCAAGCATCGACCATTGTACTGAATTTTTATCACAACACCAACAATGATGGGAAACCTCACCCATGATGTTAGGTGGTTCAAATAAACTTAGAATGGAAAGAAAAGAACAAACAAAAAATAAGAAGAAAGGAACAAAAAAAGGCAACACTAGAAAAACTCAAAAGAGAATGAGAATAGAAAAAAAGAAAATGGAGACCATAGAGAGCAAAAACATTTGAGGATAAAAGTTTAACTTAAAGTTTGAACTCCACAACTTACAAGTAGGATGTGATTTGCTTACCCTCCATAAATAATTAAATAACATGTCAATTGTGAACTCCTTTAAACAATATCTATAGGGTCGTCAAAGAATTCTTTTTTTGGCTTGCATTATCAAGGAACAAGCAGAAAAATGAGCCCTAGTTGATTGACCTGTTAGAAATGTCCAGCTTGCATTCAACACATTCCTTCTTATTAAACAAAAGATGTGTGCATTGAAAGTTTAAACTCCAATGACGCACTCCCAAGTCCCCGGGTGAACCCACTTGAGGGTTCACCTATGTAGAGTTGCGGAATTGGGACTCGAAAGGGCGCTCCCGACTTCCAGCACTATAGAGGGGTAGAGGGGTGTGCTAGAAGTCCCAGGATTAAACTAGGAAGAGGGACTAGTACATCAAGCTTGATTCTGCATCCAAAACAAACCACAAAGTGGTTAATTCACATTCATAAACACCCTTAGGTGTTGGGACAAGCCACGGGCACTTTGACACACAAGACTCACCACGGCCCGGACTCGGGGGAAGCCACCACCTTCCCCCATATAGTATTCTCTGCAATGCTCCGCGGAGGCTACATCCAAATGACTCTTTTTCCCGGGACTCCCAAGTTGGAATCCCGAAATTGTCCCGAAATTGTCCCGGTTGGAGTCTCGGGACTTTGGGAGTTCATAACTCCCAACTGCAGAGTCTGATCGCAACGAGGTCTGAACCAAAGTTGTATCCCTCGTCGAAATCTTTCCAACGCCGAGTTGCACTCTCAATTCGAAGGTCGGGAAGAGGTCGATTCCCGACTTTTAGTGGTCGGGAGTCAAACTGCCAGTTTGACTCCCGGCCCTTCTTTTGCCCATAACTTGGGTTACAGATGTCCAAATGGCCAATGCAAGGCCATTTTCGATATCTACGCTTCAAGACCTTTCCAATGACACCAAGAACACCTCAATGCGAGGTGTTTTGGGCCTTTCTGTCGAACCCTAAACATTCGGGAGTCTCGGAGGACTCCAAGTCCCCAACTTTGGGAGTGTTGGGCTTCACCCCCACACTTGGCCAAAGTGGGGTTGCGACATCCAAGCTCAATAAGCATATGGATCATAGATTGTGTGCACTAGGTGTAGAATCTACTATGTACCAACAATAAAAAATGTGATGTGTTACAAATTAACTTGTTTGGATCACCACCATAGCTCCCAACATTTTGAATTACATAACCTAATCCTATTTTGGCATTAGATACCATGTTGTTACTACAAACCCGTGGGAAATTTATGCAGGTTCACAATTTTGAACATGCTTCAATCTATAGCCTACCACACATCTGATAAAATGTTGATAATATGGCCCTTGTGGAATTTTTTTGTTTTAAGTGTTTATTATCTATGGTGGGGGCACTATTGGGGGTTAGTTTTCCAGAATTTTTCTCTTCTTTCTAGGTTCATGATTGCATCAAAATCTAGGCGTAACTTTATACAACATATGTAATGTGGTCTTGCAACAGAACCTTAGGGATCTTCCAATTACTCGAAATAATAAATTAAAACAATAAGTATTTTCTATAACCCTATCAAAATGAAATGGGGTTTTAACCCCTGGTCCTAGCCGAATGGTTGTTATCTCTTTTTTTTTTGTTGAGTAGAATCCATTTGTTTTGTTTTTTAAAACAAAAAACAAAAAAAAAGGTTTTTGCAACAACTATGTCATCATATAATATAATGTGTGTTGGTGAAGGAACAATACCTATATTTGATCCTCACAACAATAATGTCTCGTTCAACAAGCCCAAGCTATCGACCAAAATGAACCAGCACCCACCATTGCGCCAACATAGATGGATGGTGCACTAATAGGTTTTTCTTTTCTATCCTTGTCACATCCCAGGTTGACTTTTGTTTCTTTAGCCTTTTTCAGCCCTAATCTCAGTTTTTTTTAACTTTACTTTCTCCTAGCCCCCTTCCTAGCCTTTTTTTCCCCATGATCTCAATTTTTTTTTTCTTTTGAAACTTTTCCCACCCGCCCACCTACTCACATATATATTTAAATTAAAAGTAGGCTCTTCCCCATATACCTCCCCACCTATAAATTCAAAATGTGCTACTTTCATCCCCACCCACCTACCCACCCTTCCACCTTCCTACCTACCAGCATTTTAAATAGGTACCTACCAAACCCCACCTACAAGGTTACACCCACCTACTTGGTTGCCTTTCAAATAGACCCCCAATGGTTGACAATGATGAGGAAAGAATAAAATGAAGATATTGCATGGAGCTTGGTCTTGTTCATTAAAACAAATAAATAAGGGCATGATTTGACACCCCTTAAATTATATAAGGGTATTGCAAGTTTTGTTCGAACAATGTTTTCCATGATGGGGGTATTGTAAACAAAGTGGATAATTAAAGCAATACCAAGCTCTAATTCAATTTAGATGCATTTAATGCATATTGTACTCAGGTTCATAAAACAAAATACTCAATGAACGTGCAATACCCCTCTCCAAATATCCCAAAAATAGTTTGGGCTCCATATCATATTTTTTGAAACCTTAACAAAACCTAAAAAGAACACAATGCCCTCATTGGGCTACTTTGTAAACACCATGGGTTGAATTATTTTGGTACTTGTTATCAAAGGGGTATTGTTCATGCCCATGAGGACTCAATGAACATGCAATACCCCTTTTAGGGTATCCCATAAATACATTAAGTTCCATAACATATCTTTTGAAACATGGAGGGGTATTGCATAGCCCTAACAAAACCTACAAATAAACCAATACATTAATTAGAGTATTTTGGTCTACACTATTGGACGGATATTGTTCATGCCCAAAACTACTCAATACACATGAAACACCTTTCATAAGGTATCTCATAAATACATTGGGCTCCATAACATATATTTTGAAACTTGGAAGGGTATTGCATAACCCTACCAAAACCTACAAGAAAAGTAATACCAAGTTGTTTGGGGTATTCAATAAACACCACATGCTAAATTATTTTGGTATAGACTATCAAAAGGTCATTATTCATACTTAGGAATATTTAATGCACATGCAACACCCCTTGTAAGATATCCCATAAATCCTTGGGGCTCTATATCATATCTTTTGAAACTTGCATGGGTATTGCATAATCATACCAAAACCTAAAAAGAAAGCAATATTCACATCATATTGTGATAATATCTTAAACTATGAAACAAAATGAAATTTAAAAAATATTTATTCCATGCTCAATATATCATGCCTTACGTATTGATTCAAGTAAATGAAAATATTGCAAAGTTGGTCACATTGATGGTAAAAGGGGTTTAAATGAACAAAATTAAGGAGTGTAAATGCAATATTGGCATTGTATTGTGATAATTCGTTAACCATGAAACATAAGAATTTTTTTAAAATATTTGATCCCCCCCAATATATCATGGAATTCATGTTTTCAAAATATTTGTTCACCTTACAATATGATTTAACATATATAAAATGGATGTGATGCAACATTGGTCACATTGATGGTACATGGGTTTAGGGTTTAATGTTAAATTTACTATTTAATGTTAGAATTATGAGTTTTTTAAAATCAAAAACTTAAAAGTTCATTCTTAAAATTTCTTCAATGATGTACATATTTATGTTTTTCCCTCTTAAAGTTGTAAACCCATTTTTAAAAAAACATAAAGTACTTAGTTTAATAAAAAAATTATGCATGTTTAAAATTTTAATTAAAGCACATGATATTCCACTTTTTATAATGGTTCACATTTTTTTTTTAAATGATCTATTCCATATATTACTCCTATGTATGATTGAAACTTTATTTTGAACTTTTTTGACATATAATAAATAAATTTTTGCCTAAGATAATTATATAATAGATCATTAATATTTAATATTTTGTTTATAACACATTAGATAATACATTACATATAATTAATAATATTATGAATTATATTTTTGATTCATTTTAATACATATAATATCTTCATATTTATTTTAAATATGATATGAATTGATTAAAATATATAGTAAATTAAAAAAATTTACATACCCATGGTTATGTATAATGCAATTTTTTTAATGAACTTTATTTTTAATGAGAATTAAAGAGATTCCAAAAGATAAGTTACTAACATTGTATATTTTATTGATGCATATAATTGAATATTATTTCTATGTAAATTGAATTTTAATTTATAATATATAAAATAATGCCATATATGATTAATAATTTTGTGACACTTTGAACAAAGTTTTGAAGGGTAATTGCAATACTTTCATTTCATTGTGATAATTTCATTACCCATCAAACAAGTAAACGAGGTATTGCAAAATTAGTCACATTGATGGTAGAAGGTTATTTGAACAAAGTTATGAAATATAATGCAATACATGCACCATAATGTGATAATTCCATTGACCATGAAACATAAGAATATTTCTAAAATATTTGATCAATTGGAAATATATAATGAAATTCATATTTTGAAAATGATATGTTCACTTTACAATATACTTCCTATATATAAACGAACGAAAGAAGTTCAAAATTGGTCACATTGAACATAGAAGGGTTTAGGGACAAAAACATCAAATTGGGCACAAATTAGTCAAAAATATATTTTTACCCTTATATATGATTATATATATATATATATATCAAGGTATTGCAAAATTGGTCACATTGATGGTAGGAGGGTTTAGGGTCAAATTGGTAACAAATATTTGTTCACCCTACAATATGATTTTGAGATTTAAAATTTTACGATGAATAATACATGTAAATGATAGTATTGTTAAATGGCATGTTTTGAAAAAAGTTGTGACCTTTGACTACAAAATTCACATGTTTGTATGGTAATATTCTAAAATCAAACTAAATATTATTACATAAATAGATGTTGAATTGACTTTTTATGTCTTTGGTCACACATTGAAAGTAAAATATAAAAATTTGGCATTACTTACTTATTCGTAATTTTCCCCAATTTTAACAATTGAAATGTCAACTTGTTGTTGAGGGTAGACTAGTTATTGTGCACCATGGATCATTGAACACCCACAAAATTCTACTCCAATTCATAGGTTCAAGTGTCATGGGTTTGGAGTTAAATTTCCACAAAACCTTTTGATCACAATCCCAAAATAAATATGTAATTATATCATCAATGCTTTTGATTGATAGCTTGCTACTTACAACTTTTACAAGTTTGGATATATACTAAAATTCTAAAGAGAAGTTCTCACAACAACAACAACAACATTTTGATGAACTTTAAAAGCTCAACTTTCTACTTCTATGTTGAAACCTTGTGTTTAAAACTTCATGAAAGACAAGCTAGTAGTTTAGTAAGTGGTATGTAAGGCTTTCATTAATTCTACAAAACCCCCAAAGGCTCATTTCAAGTCTTAGTTTTAGACATGGAGAAAATCCCTTTTCTAGCATATGGTTTATTGGAACAGTCACATGTTATGGTTTCCATCACGAGGAAAGTTTGGGCTTGTTAACACTTGTGCAATGGATGTGGGTGCTTACAAGGATTATATGAAATTGTATATAGTGTTGTCACCAAATCATGCATTTGCTTACAACATTGTTGTACTTCATCATTAGCTTCGTGTAATGTTTTTTACAACTTGACAATCTTTTAAGAATTTTTTTTTAGTTCTTGAAAAAGACCTTGCAACAACTCTTTCTTATTCATTTTGTTGAATTGTTCATTGCTAAAATCGCAAATTCTAATAATGAGAATGGGAACACTAGTATTAAGGTGATTAACGTCGAGATGTACATGACATCGATTTTTTAGTTAGGATAATGCATTCAAGAATGTGGAACATCAACTACACACATGGAGGTATGAGATTTTGGTTGCTAACATTTTTTCCATATTTCTCCCTTAATATGTTTATAAAGCCCTCACAATAACAACCCCGGCCCAAATGCTCTTCAATTGTAATGGTGGCAATTAGTCACGTGCCACCCAAATTGACAACAAAAAATGTTTTTCCTAAGGGTACAACTTCCTTGAAGAATGCAACATCTTAAATATCCATAAATGAATGTGAAACATTAATTACACACTTGAAATATCAACATTTGAATGCTTAACATTTTTCCTCCAAATTTCTTATTTAGTTTGTTTCCAAGGACCTTACAACCATATCCATTCATTTCAAATGATTTTTTTTGAAATTTGTTATCAAATAACATGTCAATTACCATTAGTTGGAAAAAAAAATTCAAACACATGATTCATAAATGGAAAAACCTTTATGGGTAATACAAGAATAAATACAAATTATTTTCATATTTTCAACCTTCATTTGATTTAGGAATTTATCTTATATGATATATCTTTCTTCCAATATATCATAATTTTATGGATAAATTTTAATTTAGATGTATGAATCCATATAATTTTTTATGATGTATAATATTGGCTTGAATATTGGTCTAAATATATTGCTGTTTATAACATATCGAGTAATACAATATATTTAATTAATAATATTATGAAATTATAATTTTGATTCATTTTAATACATATAATATCTTCATATTTATTTTAAATGGGATAATATTTCATTAAAATTATATACTAAATGCAATATATATATATATATACACCCATTGTTATGTATAATGCAATTTGTGTATGATTTTTTTTATTTTTAAAGAAAATTTTAAAATTCCAAAAAATAAGTTATTCACATTTCATATTTATTAATGCATGTAAATTGAATATCATTTCTAAGTAAATTGAAACTTTAGTTTATAACATATCAAATAATGCCAATATTGATCAATAATTTTGTGACTCTTTAATGTGTTTTTTTTTGGGTATTATAATACATTCAAAAAAATTAAAATTCATCATTTATTAAAAGTTAAACACATGTAAATTTTATTTGAAGAAATGAATGGTTACTTATGATTCAAAAAATAATAATGGTGCACACAATATCAAATTTTAATTTTAAAGATATTTTATTTACAATGTATTAAATAATGACATACTTAATGAATGAAATTATATATATATAATTTCTAGATATATAATATTTTCATAATTATTTTAACTTGGTAAATTTTTTAATTAAACATTAGATGTAGTTGAAAAACACTTTAAAATTCATAAACAACAAAAATTGTTTAATGGACCAATGCAAAATGGTTAATATGTGTAAATGAAGGTATTGTAAAATTAGCCACATTCTACATGAACAAAGTTTAAAAGTGTAAATGCAATACCTTCATTACATTGTGATAATACTATTAACCACGAGACATAAGAATAATTTTCTAAAAAAATCAACTAATTTTTTTAAGTACATTACAATTTGATGTTTATACACCATTTTTATTTTTTGAATCACAAGTAACCATCCATTTATTCAAAAACAAATAACATCTATTTTATTTGAATGAAAAATTAATTGTTTTTGAACTTGAATATATTTTAATACAAAAGGACGTACACATTAAACTATTCGAAAAGTATTGATCATATATTTGATATGTTATAAACTAAATTTCAATTTACATTGGAATAATATTCTATTACATGCATTAATAAAATATACAATGTTAATAACTTATCTTTTGGAATTTTGTAATCCTTTCTAAAAATTAAAAAACATGATATCAAATCACACTATACATAAAAATGGGTTTATATACATTAAATTTACATTTAATATAATTTATATTCAATTATTATGTTATTTTAAATAAATATTAAGGTATTACATTTATTGAAATGAATAAAATTATATTTTAAAGATGTCATGGATTATATATTGCTTTATTTGATATAAACAATAATATATCTAAAGACCAATATTTAAGCCAATATTATCCATCATTTTTTTTAATTACATAAATACTTGTGTTACATATTATAAAATATAAAATATTAATAATCTATTATATAATTAGTTCAGGTGAGAAATTAGTTTATATATATATATAATTATAAAATAAACTTTCAATCATACATAGGATTAATACATGGGAAAAGTATCAATTTTTAATTGTATGTGTACCATTAAATAAAGGTGACATCATGTGCTATAATTTTTTGTAAAAATCCATTAAAATATTGTCAAATAATAAATTTTAAGTTCTTGTTTTCTTGAAATGAGTTTGCAACTTTAAGAAGGGAAAAACATAAATATGTACATCATTGGAATAATGTTCAAAATCAACTTGTAATTTTGTTTTTTGAAAAAACATGAATTCTAACATTAAGTTATAAATTACACATCAAACCTTAAACCCCTTTACCATCAATGTGATCAATTTTTCATAACATTTATGTTTTTCATATTAAATCATATTGTAAGGTGAACAAAGAATTTTGAAAACATGAATTTCATGATATATTGCAAGGGGATCAATTATTGAAAGTAAATAAATTATGTTTCATGGTGAATGCAAATATCCCAATATGATGCAAACAATGCATTTAAACTCCATAACTTTGTTCAAGTAAAACCTTCTACCATCAAGGTGACCACCTTTGCAATACCTTCATTTACTTGAATCAATATGTATGGCATGATATTGTGAGAATGGAAAAAATATTTTTAAAAACATTTTTTGTTTCATGGTTTACGATATTATTGCAAAATGATACGAGTATTACTTTCCTTCTAGGTTTTGTTAGGGATTTATGGGATATCTTGAAAGAGGTATTGCATGTGAATTGAATAATTATGGGCATTAACAATACCCCTTCAATAGTTTGAACCAAAATAATTAAACCCATGGTGTTTGCAGAGTACCCTAATGAGGGTATTGTTTTTCCTTCTAGGTTGTGGTATGGTTATGTAATACCCCTCCACATTTCAATAAATATGGTATGGAACCCAAGGATATGTTATATACCATGAGAGGTGTATTGCACATGCATTGAGAAATTATAGGCACGAATGATACCCCTTTGAATTCATGGACCAAAATAATTCAACCCATGGTGTTTACAAAATACCCCCATGAAGGTACTGCTTTCCTTCTAGGTTTTGGAATGGCTATGCAATACCTTTTTAGGTTTCAATATATATGTTATGGAACCCAAAGGATTTTTTATGTACCCTAAAAAGGGTATTGCATGTATGCATTGAGTAGTAATTTTGGGCATGAACAATACCCCTCTAATAGCATGAACCAAAATAATTCAGCCCATGGTGTTTACAGAATACCCTTTTGAAGGTATTGTTTTCCTTCAAGGTTTGAACTTTGCATTTTTGGGAGTTAAGAAAGGTTTTTTTTTGTTTAAGTGCAAGACTAGAATAATTCTTTTGACAATTTTATCAAACATACATATAGGAATATGTGAAAATGTATTTTTAACCATTAACATAAAATGATGCAAAAATACATTAAAATGCCTTAGATAAAAAATAAATGAGCGACATGTTTTACAAAAATGTTTTAAAAATGTCCAAGTTTGAAACAAACCCACCATAAAATGGGGAACATGTCATAATGGTAAATATGTTGTTGCTACAAAGATAAATTATTACCTTGACATCCTAAAGTCCAAAACAACACCCTAATCAAAATGTGGGATAAACTTTGGGCTATTTGTGTCATTATTGGAAGGGGATGGGATCCCATTGCCCTTCATATACCATGTTGATGCAACCTTTGCATCCTAAGCATGTTGATGCGTAAATACCCCATGATTGGCCAATGCTACCTCCATAATATCAACCATGAGCACCTCCCTAGTGGTGCCTCAAACCCTAAAACAAACAACACAATACAATAAGTATTGCATATGAAACCTAAAACTTGAAATTCAGATAAAATTGAATATGGCATTGTTAAAACTTACAAACCATGAATTATTTCTGATTCATGGTATTGCATAAGAAGGTCAATCTTTTCACACCACACCATCTTACTAAATGTAGACTTGTAGTTACACTCCATCCAAACGCCTTTAAACCCCTTTACATACTTTGTTCAAGTCATTCAAATCACAACTACAAGGTCCTCATTACGCTCCACCCTAGCTTGCACATTGAAAGGGATGGACCCCACACCCCATGTAGTCATGCCAAGAAGCTCAAAAATGTGGGTAGAGGCTAATTTGACAAGTGCAAGCTTAGGAACCTTAGGTGTGTATCGCAAAACAACCTAGAGTTTATCCCAATCTAGATTTATGTGCCTTCTAGCCCTAGCAATTGCCTTTTCTCATTGTGATAAAATTGGGCCAAAAGGTTGTTCAAAACCTGCACACTCATGGCCACATGATTTTGATGCCTTAGGCCTTCTTCCCGAGTAGATGGGTGTTCGAGATTGCCCGACTCCATAACCACATTGTGGCGCAATCACAAATGTTGTACCAAATTGTACTTGGTGATATATGATGCATCACATCCACTGACCCTTCAAGCCCACTTAGTACCATCCCTTGCCCAATGGACACCTTTTATTGAAATTGGGGGAGGGGCAATCGCATCTGAAACCAAAAAAAAAAACAATAAACCTAATGTGAGAATTAACATTTTAAAATGAAGGTTAGCCCACATATGATAAGGGTATTGCATAAATAGATAAAAGATCAAAAGAAAATATGAAGGTATTGCATAAAAATATAAAGGATAAAAAACATGAGATGAAGATATTGAACATAAAGATAAAGGATCAATAAGAAAATATGAAGGTATTGTTAAAACCCAATGTTCAAAATTGCAAAAAATGAAACTAACCCTAGAAAAAACAATATCACTTACAAAACCTTGAGGTATTGCTTGGAGATTTTGAACAAAAAAAATGCCCCACCCACCTTTTAATATGGAGAAAGAAGGTGGGGCAAAGGTTTAACAACCAAAATTAATGAGTTCAATTAATGAAGGTATTGCACCCAAAATTTTAACCCAAAAAAACCCACCATCCTTTTTACCAAAGAGATGGATGGGGTAATTAATTATTAATAAATAAAGTTCAATATGTCACTTCGATCAATATCAACCTCATTTGCATTCTCTTGCTCTAGCATTGGAGGAGAATTTATAGTTTCTTGCTCCATTATGTTCAAAATCCACTTCAATTCTTATAACATTTGTTGTAGATGTTCCCACAACATCAACACTCGCTTGCACTTGTTCTTCATTAATCATGCTTGGAGCCAATGCATTTTCAACACTCGCTTGCACTTGTTGTCCTCCATCCCTTGCTTCCATATCTCCTTCATTCCTAAAACCCCACATGCCATCCACATCATCACAAGTAGCTTGTTGATTGGATGCATTAGTTGTTATTTTTTTAAGTGGTTGCATTTTTAAAAAGAGGTCAAAAAACAAAATAAGGACCACCACCAACATCAATTAGTTCATTTTTTTGTTTTTAAAAAAAAAACCCCCATCACCAGCTACATTATTATAGTTCAGGTTGTCGCTTCTTTGTAGGTAGCAACAAAGAAAAACCTAAAAGAGGAGCACATGCCTTCTTGCATGTAGTAGCAAACACACACAATGGTTAATGACTTGCAATTTTCACCAAAAAAAAAATGTCAACGAGTGAAAATTCATTAGTGAGTTCATTGGACATAGGAGAAAACTCAAAAGAAACCATGGTTGATGAAACAAACACTAGACAGGCTAGCAAACTCAAAACAAAATTATCAATGAACTCACATTTGTTGTTATCCCCATTGGACAAACCATCAAACTCCAAAAAAATGGGATGATGAACTAAAGCTCATTGGCATTGCCCTTGGATAGATAAAGCATATGCAAAAAAAATAACCAACAAGCTTCAACTTGTTGACATCCCCTTAAACATAGGAACACATTAAAAAAAATGGCTAATGGATTGAAGCTCATCGGCATCCCCTTTAAACAAAGGAATTTTTTAAAAAAAAGGGCCACATTTGTTAGTGTTTCCCCTAGATAGAAAAACACACTTAAAAAAATGCGTAATGAGCTTTAGTTCGTGCACATCAACATTCAACAAAAGAGCACACTAAAAAAAAAGGCCGACAAGCTTCAACTTGATGATGTCCCCCTAGGTAGAGAAGCACACTATCAAAAAAGGTTGATGAGTTTCAATTGGTTGGTGTCCTTGTAGCCTAAGAGGGGGTTTGGAACTATGAGGATTATTTTTTGATTAATCCCTTCTAGCACATAGGTAGACTATCAAACATATTTCAAAACAACACTTGCAATATTCATCATTCACATGATTTCCAACATGAGATTTTACACTCTTTTGGGATAGGATCACCCACATGCCTAAAGTCAAATCTTTATGTGTAAACTACACCCCAAGGGAGTTCATCACATTTGCCTAAAGATTATTCTTTATGGGGATCAATCACCAAAGACTATAAAGTTTACACAATGGTATTCATAATAATATCCACATTTTATTTCTTCAAATATTCCTATTCACATATGATACTTCTACAAGTATTGATCCAACTAACAAGATGAAGTTGAATGCAAATTATCCCCAAAAGCTCCCATTTCTACCCCTTATATATCTGAAGGAAAGAAGTGGATGAATAGTTAACCACATTTACATCTATTCCCTATGTATCAAACCAATCATCAAGTGGCATTTATAATTTTCCATCCTCCTATGGATAGGTTCTACATTATTGGGAATCTAGGATTTGATCAAGTTTACATATTTGACCTCCCACTATTACTAACTCGAAATAATTACTTAAATTATTCATAATCAACCCTTATGCCTTTAGTCAAAAGATTTTCTTTGTCGGGCCCATGAAGTTCATTATTTTATTCCCTATTTTTATCCATATTGTTACCCCAACACTAATCCCATTATTTGTAATTACTATTAGTTATTTTGTTGTTACATCCCCCTTGGATAGAATAATAACAAATTAAAATAAAATGGTTTATAAGCTTCAACTCATTAGCATCCCCCCCAAACATAAGAACACACGCAAAAAAAAAGCCAATGAATTGAAGTTTGTTGGCATCCCCCCTAGACAAGAGAGCACACTCAAAAAAATGCACCTTCCCCCCCCCCACACTTTAAAAAAAAACCAATAAGTTTCAACTCGTCGACATCTTCTCTGGACAAAGGTGCAAGCCCAAAAAAAAGTTCCAACAAGCTCAAGTTTGTTGGCATTTCTTAAATGCCAACAAGTTGAAGCTCATCGACATCCCCAGTCGACAAAGGAAAAAACAAAAAAAAAGAAGAAGAGAAGGAAACTTACCTCCAAGCTCATGGATCTTCATGTTTTGCAAGCTCTGCCTTTTCCCATGCTTCAAACTGTCCCCCTTTGAACTCTTAAGTTGGTCCCTTTTTCAAGCTCTTCAAGCTTTGAAAGCCCTCAACCCAAATGCCCATGTTGTCCATGTTTTTCAAGTGTTGGCGATGGAAGGGAGTGCAAAGGAGGGGTGACCAAAACGAGGGAGGTTGATGGGTTGGT
>Ga0209208_10004952_pt1 | contig 18673 bp, 14 predicted proteins | sample S1TSphfallax_3_FD_187694 | JGI IMG/M metagenome (GOLD analysis project Ga0209208, IMG submission 187694) | Host-associated microbial communities from peat moss isolated from Minnesota, USA - S1T2_Fd - Sphagnum fallax MG (SPAdes) (version 2) | ecosystem: Host-associated > Plants > Peat moss >... | reverse complement strand
ATCGGTCGCGGTCGACGGATCGAGATTCGGCGGAACGCCGGGATCCGGCCGGGTGAGATCGGGGCTGACGATCGCCCACGCGCCGCCGCCGTTCACGGTGCGAAAGAGTTGGTTGAAGCCGAAGTACAGCGCGTGCGGATCGGCCGCCGAAAACACCAGCGGCAGCGTCCATTCATCGCGCCAGTCGCCGGGGTGGACGAGATCGGGCGGCACGGCCCGGTACGCGTGCGTGCGCAGATTTTCGACCGCGACACGGCCGCCGTAGATGATGTCCGGATCGAGCGGATCGGGCGCGATCATATCGCTCTCGCCGCCGGCTTCGATCGGCTGCCAATCGCGCGCCGATATCCCGCGGTGGATGCTTTGACTCGGCACCATCGCCGCGCCGCTGTCTTGCTGCGCGCCGTAGAGCCGGAACGGGAACGCGTTGTCCGCGATCACGTGGTACATCTGCGCGGTCGACTGATTGTACCAGCTGCTCCAGGTCTTCGCGCGATCGATCGTCACGACGGTGCCCTGGTCGCTACCGAGGATCATCCGGTCGCCGTCGCTCGGATCGATCCAGAGCTGGTGGTAATCGTCGCCGCCGGGCGCGCCTTTGATCGCGGTCGTCGTCATCCCGCCGTCGGTCGAGCGATAGACCGACGTGTTCGAGATGTAGACGGTGTTCGGATCCTTCGGATCGACGGCGACTTCGCAGAAGTACCAGCCGCGGCCCCAAATGCGATGTTCGTTGTCGACGAGTTTCCAGGTTGCGCCCGCATCGTCCGAGCGATAGAGCCCGCCGCGCTTGCGATCGACCTCGCCCGCGCTGCCCGGCTTCTGCATGTCGACGATCGCGTAGACGCGCTGCGAGTTGCTCGGTGCGACGGCCATGCCGATCCGCGAAACCCCGCTCTCGGGGAATCCATTTCCGGCGATTTTTTTCCAGGTCGCGCCGGAATCGATCGACTTGTAGAACCCGCTGTGGGGTCCGTTCGAGGGCGGATAGATGCTCCACGGCGGCCGGCGCGTTTGCCACATCGAGACGTAGAGCACGTGCGCGTTGTTGGGATCGAGCACGACGTCGCTCGCGCCGGTATCGTTATCGATGAAGAGCGATTTCGTCCAGGTCGTTCCGCCGTCGGTCGTCTTGAAGAGACCGCGCTCCGGATTCGGGCCGTACGGATGGCCCAGGGCCGCGACGTACACGACGTTCGGATCCTTCGGATCGATCGCGATCCGGCCGATGGCCTCCGAATCGGCGAGACCGATGCGTTTCCAGGTCGCGCCGGCGTCGACGGACTTGTACATCCCGTTGCCCTGGATGATATCCGAACGCATATCCGCTTCGCCCGACCCGACGTAGATCACGTTCGGGTCGCTCGGCGCAACGGCGATCGCGCCGATCGAATTCACCGGCTGCGCATCGAAGATCGGCGTCCACGTGCGGCCCGCGTTGTCGCTGCGCCATACGCCGCCGCCGACGGCACCGAAATAAAACCGCTCCGGGTGGCCCGGGACGCCGGTGACGGCGATCGCGCGACCGCCGCGCAGCGGTCCCACGTTGCGCCAATGCAGCGCTCCGCTATAGTTCGGCTCGACCGGGTCCCAGCGTTGGGCCATTGCGGGGGCCACGAGGAATGCAAGCGCCAGCGCCAGCGAAAGATACCGCCGTATCGTCATGCGCCACGCTTCGCGAGGTCGCTCAAAGGTCCCGGATACACCGGCGCGAACGCGAGGCGGTCAGATGAAAAAGCGTCGTTTCGTAACGGTCGTCTTCTTGCCGATGCTGGTCGCATGCGCTGCGACGACTCCGCCGATGACGGGCCCTCCGGACGGGTCCGTGCTTACGAATCTCTATTGGACCGCATCGTGGACTGCCGTGGCACCGGTTGGGTTTCCCGTGACGTTTACGAGCGTTGGACAACAGGCAACGGTTTTTCTCAGCGGAGCCGGCGCCGGGCTGCCGGAAGCTCCATACACGGTGACGGCCGGAGCCTGTGTTACGGCTTTGAAAAAAGTGCCGAGTCTGACGATTACGATTACGTCCGCTGTGCCCGGCAATTGCACCGTAAGCGTGCACGATAGCCATCAGCCGCCGATCAGCGGATCGTTTTCGGTAACCGTTCCCGGCTGAGGTTATGCGTCAGCGTCGGAGCGGTGCGCTCCGGCGGAGGATCGGCGTTTGGTCGCGGGTGACGGCGACGAGCACGCGGCGCCGCAGCGCGGCCGCATCCGGCACCTTGACCTCGCGCGTGATGCGCGCGAGCGCGAGCAGTTTGATCGTCAGCCACGTGAGATCGAACTCGTACCAGCGCATACCGTGCCGCGCCGAGGCGGGGAACGCGTGATGATTGTTGTGCCAGCCTTCGCCCCAGGCAAAGAGCGCGACCAGCCAATTGTTCGTCGAGCGGTCGGCGCCCGGAGTGCGGAACGTGCGATAGCCGCCGAGGTGCGCGGCGCTATTGACGAGCCAGGTGGCATTGTACAAGAACACGAGCCGCACGAAGACGCCCCACACGAGCCACGACCAGCCGCCGAGCGCGAAGAGCACGATGCCAAGACCGACTTGCCACAGCACGGCGGTCCGTTCCAAAAACCGGTAGTAGGGGTCGGCGGCGAGATCGCACGCGAAACGCGCTTCCTCGTCGCGGGTGAGACGCGCCGGATTGGTGCGGTACAGCCACTCGACGTGGCTCCACCAAAAACCGCGATTCGAATCATGCGGATCGCGCACGGTATCGGAGTAGGCGTGGTGAGCACGGTGCGTGCCGACCCAGGCGATTGGTCCGCCTTGCAACGCCAGTGTCCCGAGCGTTGCGATGGCATATTCGAGCGGTCGTGCGAAGCGGATGCTGCGATGCGTGAGCATGCGGTGAAAGCCGAGGCAAATGCCGATTCCGCCGGTGAGGTTGTAGAGCACCAGTGCGACGATCACGCCGGACCAGGAGAAGAATGCCGGGACAAATGCCGCGCAGGCACCGAGATGGATACCCGCAAGGACGATACCGGTCGCCCGCGCTCGCCGCAGTTGTCGTGTCATAACCGGTCAACGCTATCACGCTGGGCCGAGATTGGTGTGAACGCGCGAAGAACTTATCGCTCGGACCGGAGCTCCGTGACGGCATCCGCTTGCCGATTCGTAACGGGTGAAACGCCGCCGTCGTGCGATTCGCGCGAGTAACCGTCCGTTAGGGTCTCGAGGAACGCGATCACGTCGGAGATATCGCTTTCGTTCCAGATCGGGCGCGCGCCGCGCTGCGCGCCGAGCGGCCGATCCGTCCGATCGACGTTCGCGCGATAGCGTGCGGGCACATCGTCGAATATTTGCACGCTGCCGCCGGGTCCGGCGGGATACCATTTTTGGGGATCGGTATCGCGTTCGACGTAGAAACGCAGTGCTTCGCGCAGCGTATGGAAGCGTCCGTTGTGAAAGAAGACGCGTCGCGTCGCGACGTTGCGCAGCGTCGGCGTCTTGAAAAGTCCGCAGAACGTCGCGACCGTGGCCTGATCGGTCCGCAGCGGGCCGCACAAGCCGAGATCGTAATAGTGCGGATTCCGGTTGGCCGGGATCTCCGGATTGCGCGGCACGCCCAGTGCCTCGAACTGATAGTCGGTGAAGATCGGATGCGCGCCGTTCGCACCACGCGCATCGAGGTGGCAGAGCATGCACGCGCCGCCGCGCGGATCGTCGAACAGCTTCTTGCCACGCCGCTCGGATGCGGTGAGCGTCGCCGCGCCGTCGAGGTAGGCATCGAATTTGCTCGTGAAGGGATGGAAACTCGGATCGGTGAGCTCGAAGCGTTCGAGGGCGTAACGCGCGGCCGCGGACGCCGCGTGCGCGTCGTCGAGCACCGCGCGGCCGAAGAGCGCGCGCATGGCATCCGCATATGGCGTGGCGCGTAGCTCGGATGCGATCGCGGCGTCGCTTGCGTTCGCCATTTCGTTTGGATTCTCGAGCGGGAACGATGCCTGATCGCGCAGCCGGTCGAACCGCCCGTCCCAGGTGAAACCACCGGCCGGCGGCTCGTTCTCGGTCAACCGTTCCGCGAGGCTGACGGCCTGCTCGTGAAACCAGATCGGTGTCCGGTTGAGCGTGTAGCGCAGCGTCGGGACCGCACGCGTCCCTGCACGTCGGCCATCGGGGCCACCGAGTTGCACGGAGCGCCCGTTCGGCGGACCGTAGGCATACGCGGGACTATGGCAGCTCGCGCACGACTCGCGCCCCGACGCCGAGAGCGACGGATCGAAGAAGAGACGCCGGCCGAGCGCCGCGACCGCGCGATCGTCGGCCGGTTGCGGCACGATTGCATCGGCGCGCGGGCCGTGCGTGATGAGGGACAGCCCGACCGCGACGAGCAGCAGCGCGCCGGCGACCGCTGCCCATCGCATGAAGCGGTCGATCACAAGTTCGTGAAGACGTCCGATCCGAACGTGACCAGGCCCGGCGCCGCCGCGTAGCCGAGATGCGAGAGGCCGAAGATATTCTCGATGCTCGCGAGCGCCGAGTAGTGATTGTAGGGCGTGGTCGAGACGGTGCCGGGTTTGATGAACTTTGAGAGCAGCACCGCGCCGACGAGATCGCCGCCGTAACTTTGCTTGACGAGGCTATACGATGAGGTTCCCGCGGAGATCGTCTGGGTTTGCGGGAAGGCGCCGAGGTTCGGCCCCTCCTGTTCACCACAGCATGTCGCGCCGGACCACGCGATCGTCTCGCCGCCTCCGCTCGCGGCAACCGTCGAGTAATCGCTCTCATCGAAGGTGATGATGAGCAGGCCATCCTTCTTGTAGGCCGGCGAATTCAAGATCGCCGGGACCCACGTTTGCAAGAACGTGTTGATGCGAACGAGTCCGCCCGCTTGGCCGTCGATCGCGCACGGCGAGTCGTGGCCGTCGTCGCACAAGTTCGGCGTGATGAACGTCAGGTTGGCAGTCGTCGCGAGCGACGCGAGGTCGCTGCCGAGCTTCGCATCGAGATTGACCACGTTCGTCTTGCACGAAGCCGAATCGATGATCGAATGAAAGTACATGAACGGGTCGTGGCGCGTCGCGTACGCATCACCGCCGGGGATCGCCGCCGTCGGCGCTTCGGCCGTCTGCGTTGCGTCGATCGTGCCGACGGCCGGATGCCCGCAGGTCGCACTCTCGCGGGCCGGGTCGTTGCCCATGTCGCCCATGTAGCCTTTCCAGGTCAGGTTCGCCGCGGCCATCTGGTCGGCCAGGGTGAGCACGCTCGCCGGATAGATGCAGCCCGTCCCTTGGACTTGGTTCATCGGCGCGGTACCGGTTTGCGCGATCGTGTCGAATCCGGTCGTGCAATCGTTGTCGGTTTGCACCGTCGGCGATTGGCCGCTGAGGAACGAGATGTAGTTATCGAGGCTCACGTGACCCGTGCCGTAATAGTCCTTGAGCAGCGCGCCTTGCGAGGTGAGCGTCTGCGCGAGGTACGGCGCGGCCGTCGTTGCGCCGAACGTCTCGCTGTACGACTTGTTCTCGAGCATGATGACGAAGACGTGACCGATCGTCCCGGTCGCGGCCGAGGTCGACTTCGTCGTTTGCGGCGTCGAAGATACGGCGGCACTCCCGCCGGCGCAGGCCGAAAGCACGGATGTGCAGAGGAGCGCGCCAACGACAAGACGCAGGCGCTCGAATCGTTTTGAGACCATGCCCGCATCATAGCGACCGGATTCTTATGCGCGCTTTTCGATGAGATTATGCGCGCCTTAAACGATGGGATTACGCGTTACAGAAGCGTGCGCCGCATGTCGGCGAGTACGCCGGCGAGGAAGGTGGCGAAACGGGCGGCGCTGGCGCCGTCGATGACGCGGTGGTCGTAGGAGAGCGAGAGCGGCAGGATCGTGCGCGGCACGAAGGCGGTGCCGTCCCAGACGGGTTTGATCGCGCTGCGGCAGGCGCCGAGGATCGCGACTTCGGGAGCGTTGATGATCGGCGTGAAATAGGTGCCGCCGATGCCGCCGAGGGATGAGATCGTGAACGTTGCGCCGGTCATGTCGGCCATGCCGAGTTTGCCGTCGCGCGCTTTGGCGGCGAGGGCGCCCATCTCGCGGGCGATCTCGAGCAGACCTTTCTTGTCGGCGTCGCGGATCACGGGGACGACGAGCCCGCCCGGCGTGTCGGCGGCGAAGCCGATGTGCCAGTAGTTCTTCCGCACGAGCTCGTCGCCGTCGAGCGAGGAGTTGAAATTCGGAAACTGCTTGAGCGCGGCGACCGACGCTTTGATCAAGAACGCGAGCATCGTGACCTTGGCGTCTTTTTGCTCGGCGTTGATCTGCTTGCGGAACGCTTCGAGCTCCGTCACGTCGGCGTCTTCGTTCTGCGTGACGTGCGGGATCATCACCCAATTCCGGGCGAGATTCGGCCCCGAGAGTTTCTGAATGCGCGTGAGCGCGACGCGTTCGATCGGACCGTACTTCGCGAAGTCGACCTTCGGCCAGGGGAGCAGGCCGAGGCCCGTTCCGGCCCCGACCGACGGGGCGGTTCCGCCGCCGGTGACGGCGAGACTGCGTTTGACGAAGTTCTGCACGTCGTCACGGGTGATGCGGCCGTTGGGCCCGCTGCCCGCGACTCGGGTGAGGTCGACGCCGAGCTCGCGCGCGAAGCGCCGGATCGCCGGGCTGCCGTGAACGGGACCGTGTGCGGCGCTGCCGTTGCGCGAAAGGCCGTTCGTCGAGGGCGTTCCGGCAGGCGGATGTGCGGAGACGACCGGCCCGCTCGTTGGGTCGGTGTTCGGGGATTGGACGGTCGGCGTGAGCGATCGTGCGGCCGGCGTGAGCGATTGCGGCGGGATCGGCGGCGCAACGGACGGTGCCGGCGCGTTCGCGCCGCCGGTGCGGGCGATGGTTGCGATGACGGTCCCTTGCGAGACCTTGTCGCCGACCGCGATCCGCACGTCGCGGATCACGCCGCCGCTGGTTGCGGGGACTTCCATCGTCGCTTTGTCGGATTCGAGTTCGATCAGCGGAGCGTTCGCGTCGATCGTGTCGCCGGGTTTTACGAAGACCGAGACGATCGGCACGTCGGTGAAGCCGCCGATGTCGGGGACGGTTAGCGTGATAACTTCATCGCCGGCATGTGCGGACGCCGCCGGGGCGGCCGGTGTGGCCGGTGTGGCTGGTGTGGCGGATCCATCCTTCCCTTCGACACGGCTCAGGGCAGGCTGGCTCAGGATGACATTTTGGCTGGGCGCGCTCGGGGCGGTAGCGGATGGCGGCGCGGATGGGGCGGGGGCGAGGGTGTCGGCGGAGTCGACGCGGGCGATGACCGTGCCTTGTGAGACTTTGTCGCCGACTTTGACGGTGAGCTCGGCGATCGTGCCGGCCGCGGTTGCGGGGACTTCCATCGTGGCTTTGTCCGATTCGAGTTCGATCAGCGGGGCGTCTTTGCCGATGACATCGCCGGGCTTCACGAGCACCGAAATGACCGGGATGTCGGTGAAGCCGCCGAGATCGGGGACGATCAAATCGACGCGTGCCATCAGACGCTCACCGGGCTGGGCTTCTCGGGATCGAGTTCGTATTTCGCGATCGCTTCGGCGACGCGCGCGCGGCCGATCAGGCCCTCGTTCGCGAGCTGCAAGAGCGCCGCGACCGCGACGTAGCGACGATCGACCTCGAAGAACGAGCGCAACTGCTTGCGCGTGTCGCTGCGGCCGAAGCCGTCGGTGCCGAGCGCGTGAAACGCGCGCTTCCCGACGTAGGGGCGGATCTGATCGACGAACGTCTTGATGTAGTCGCTGGCGGCCACGACCGGGCCGGGCCGGCCTTCGAGCATCGTCTCGACGTACGAGCGCTTCGGTTCCGCTTCGGGATGCAGCAAGTTGAAGCGATCGACTTCCATGCCGTCGCGGCGCAACAGCGTGAAGCTCGTCGCGCTCCAGACATCGGCGGCGACGCCGAAATCGTCGCGCAGCAAGTCGGCTGCCGCTTCGACCTCGCGCAGGATCGCGCCCGATCCGATCAGTTGCACGCGCGGCATCTTCTTGCTCTCATCGGCGGCGCGTAAGAGATACATGCCCTTGAGGATGCCTTCATCGATGCCGTCGGGCTTGGCCGGGTGGTGATAGTTCTCGTTGAGTGTCGTGATGTAGTAGAAAACGTCTTCTTGGTTTGCGATCATCCGGCGCAGGCCGTCGCGCATGATCACGGCGACTTCGTAGGCGTAGGTCGGATCGTACGGCACGCAGTTCGGGATCGTCGAGGCGATCAGGTGACTATGCCCGTCCTCGTGTTGCAGCCCTTCGCCGTTGAGCGTCGTGCGGCCGGAGGTGCCGCCGATGAGGAACCCGCGCGACCGCATGTCGCCGGCCGCCCAAATGAAATCGCCGATGCGCTGGAACCCGAACATCGAGTAGAAGATGAAGAACGGGATCGTCTGCACGCCGTGCGTCGAGTACGCGGTCGCCGCGGCGACCCACGACGAGATCGCGCCGGCTTCGGTGATGCCCTCTTGCAGAATTTGTCCGTTCTTGTCCTCGCGGTACCACATCAGCTGATCGGCGTCTTGCGGGCGATAGAGCTGACCGCCGCCCGAGTAGATGCCGATCTGCCGGAACATCCCTTCCATGCCGAACGTGCGCGATTCATCGGCGACGATCGGCACGATGCGCGGCCCGAGTTCTTTGTCGCGCACGAGTACGCCGAGACCGCGCACGAACGCCATCGTGGTCGAGATCTCGCGGTCGCCCGTGTCTTGCAAGATCGCATCGAACGCCGCGAGTTCGGGGACCGCGAGCGGCTTCTCGACGTTGCGACGGCGCTGCGGCACGCTGCCGAGCGCGGCGATCCGCTCCTTGAGATAGTTCGCTTCGGGCGATCCCGCGGCGGGCCGGATGAACGGAACTTCTTCGATCTGCGCATCGGAGAGCGGGATCGCGAAGCGATCGCGGAACGCGCGCAGTTGGTCGACGACGAGTTTCTTCTGCTGGTGCGCGACGTTCATCCCTTCGCCCGCGCTGCCGAGGCCGTAGCCCTTGACGGTCTTCGCGAGGATGACCGTCGGCTGCCCGACGTGATCCGCCGCTGCCTTGTACGCGGCGTAGACTTTATAGGGGTCGTGGCCGCCGCGGTTGAGGCGCCAGACATCGTCGTCGCTCATCTCCGCGACCAGCCGCGCCGTCTCGGGATACTTGCCGAAGAAGTTATCGCGCACGTATTTTCCGTCGCGCGATTTGAACGTTTGATAGTCGCCGTCGACCGTCTCGCCCATTAACTGCACGAGTTTACCGGTCGTGTCTTTGGCGAGCAGCGGATCCCAGCGCCGGCCCCACACCACCTTGAGCACGTTCCAGCCCGCGCCGCGGAAGACGCCTTCGAGTTCCTGGATGATCTTGCCGTTGCCGCGCACCGGACCGTCGAGCCGCTGCAGATTGCAGTTGACGACGAAGATCAAATTGTCGAGCCGCTCGCGCGCCGCGAGCGCCAGGCCGGCGAGGGCTTCGGGCTCGTCGCACTCGCCGTCGCCGAGGAAGACCCACACTTTGCGGCCGCTCGTGTCGACGATCCCGCGATCGTGCAGATACTTCATGTAGCGCGCTTGATACACGCCCTGCAGCGGCCCGAGGCCCATCGACACCGTTGCGAACTGCCAGAAGTCCGGCATCAGCCAGGAGTGCGGATACGACGCGAGTCCCTTGCCGTCGACTTCGCGGCGGAAATACTTCAGCTGCTCGTCGCTGATGCGACCCTCGAGAAAGGCGCGCGCGTAGACGCCCGGTGAGCTGTGGCCTTGAAAGTAGACCAGATCGCCGCCGTGCGTCGCCGACGGCGCATGCCAGAAGTGATTGAAGCCGACGTCGACCAGCGTCGCGGCCGACGAGAACGTCGCGACGTGACCGCCAAGGTCGGCGGCTTCCTTGTTCGCGCGCACGACCATCGCCATCGCGTTCCACCGCACGTAGTGTCGCAGGCGCTCCTCGATGTCGTGATCGCCGGGGAACGGCGCTTGGCGGTCGGCGGGGATCGTGTTGATGTAGGGGGTCGTCAGGTGGACCGGGATGTCGACGCCGCGCGTGCGCGCGCGAGCGGTCAATTGATCGATCAGGTCACGGGCGCGCGCGGGCCCCTCGGTCGCGATCACCGCGTCGAGGGCGTCGATCCATTCGAGCGTCTCTTGCGGGTCCGGCTCGGCCGAAGCGGCGCTGCCGTTACGGGCAGCGGCGGGGGATGACGGCTGGGTCTCGATCATCGTAGACTCCCGGGATTTTCAAATGCCCATCCTCCCCTTCGACGCGCTCAGGGCAGGCTCTAGGCTCAGGATGACTGCTGGCTTGGCGACACGGCCGCGAGTATTCTCGTCGCCGGCTTATCGCTTCGAGGTTATCAGGTTCTGGGGTCGATGCCGCCCGCCAAGCGGTTTGTTCTGGCCATCCAATTGCGGGATTGGATGGGAATGTTCGGGAATTGGATGGCTCGTGTCGCGAACCGGATGGTCGGATGTCGCCCTGACGCTCGACCGGGCCAGCATCGTCCCGCTCTACCGCCAGCTCTATGAAGGGCTGCGCGAGCAGATCCTTACCGGCGCGCTGCCGGAGGGGACGCGGCTGCCGCCGGAACGGGCGCTCGCGGACCGGCTCGCGGTGAACCGGTCCACGGTCGTGCGCGCCTACCGCGATCTCGCCGCCGACGGAATCTTGGATCAGCGGGTCGGCTCGGGTTCGCGGGTGGCGCTCGCACCGAACGCCGGGCCCGATCGCTCGGCCGCGGTGCCGTGGTGGGTCACGCTGCCGCCGTGGCGGGTCGGCGAATTCCCGACCGTTCTCGGCGAGCTTGCCGCGGTCGATCACGGGGCGCAGATCGCCTTCGTGCAAGGCGTGCCGCCGGCAGAACCCTCGCCGCTGGCGGATCTCTCGGCATCGTTCGCGCGGGTCGGCGGCAACGACGCCTACGTGCTCACCTACGGCGATAGCGAAGGGTATCGGCCGCTGCGCGACGCGATCGCCGCGCGCATGCGCGCGCGCGGCTGCTCGACCGATGCCCGCGACGTACTCGTGCTGACCGGCTCGACGCAAGGGATCACGCTCGTCGCGCAGTCGCTCGCCGAGCCGGGCGATGAGATCATCGTCGAGGCACCGACGTATCCGGGCGCGCTGCAGATCTTCCAGATCGCCGGCCTGCGCGCGATCCCGGTGCCGGTCGACGACGGTGGATTGCGCGTCGATCACGTCGAGGCGATCCTGCGCACGCGCCGGCCGCGCTTCATCTACACGATGCCCGCGCTGCACAATCCCACCGGCGTGACGCTCGACCGCGACCGGCGCGAGCGGCTCGTGGCGCTCGCGCGCCGGGCGGGCGTGCCGATCGTCGAAGACGATCCGTACGGCGAACTCGCCGAAGACGCCGGGCCGCCGATCGTCGCGCGCAGCCCCGACGACGTCATCTATCTGAGCAGTTTCTCGAAGACGATCGCGCCGTCGCTGCGGCTCGGCTGGTTGTGCGCGCCGCGCACGATCTACGAGCGGCTGCTCTTGCGCAAACAGTCGATCGACATGGCCAGCAGCATGATCGTGCAAGCCAGCGTCCACGATTACGTCGCGACCGTCTACGACGCGCACCTTGCCGCGCTGCGCGGCGAACTGCGCGCGCGGCGGTCGATCGCGTTCGCCGCAATCGACGAGTATTGGCCGGCCGCGGTGCGCGTGGTGCGCAGCGGCGGCGGCTATTACCTGTGGGGAACCGCGCGCGACCACCGCGCCCGCGCGCTGCTCGATGCCTGCGAGCGGACCGGTGCCTCGTTCCTCTTCGGCGAGCCGTTCTTCGCGCAGGGTGGCGGTGACTTTTCGTTCCGGCTCGCGCTCACGCCGGTCGCGCGCACGCAGATCGCCGAAGGCATCCGGCGCATCGGACTCGCGCTGCGCGCATGACCTTCCCCTCGCAGGCGCTGCTCGCGTGGTACGCAGAGTTCGGCCGCACGCATCTGCCGTGGCGCATGACGCGCGATCCGTATCGCGTGCTGGTCAGCGAATTCATGTTGCAGCAGACGCAAGTCGAACGCGTGTTGCCGCTCTACGAGGCGTTCATCGCACGCTTCCCCGACTTCCCGACGCTCGCGTCCGCCGATGCGGCGGACGTCGTGCGCATGTGGCGCGGGCTCGGCTACAACTCGCGCGCGCTCCGCTTGCATCGCATCGCGCGGATCGTCGTCGCCGCCGGCGGATCGTTGCCGCACGAGCGCGAGGCGCTGCTCGCGCTGCCGGGGATCGGCCCCTATACGGCCGCGGCGCTGCGCGCGTTCGCGTTCGAACGCGACGACGTCGCCCTCGATACGAACCTGCGGCGCGTCGTCCACCGCGTGCTGCTCGGCCTCGAACATCCGCCGCGCGCGAGCGAGCGCGAGCTCGACGCGTTGCTGCGCTCAGCGCTGCCGGCGGGATCGGCGCACGATTGGAATTCCGCGCTGATGGATCTCGGCGCAACGCTGTGCACGGCGCGCGCACCGAAGTGTCTGGTGTGTCCGCTGCGCGATGCGTGCGTCGCGGCGCCGATCGATCCGGCAATGCTTGCAATCGTTGCGCGCAAACACGCGAAGAAGAAGACGCCGCAAGAAGCCTTGCCGTTCGAGCAAACGCAACGCTTCCTACGCGGGCGAGTGATCGACCGGTTGCGCGATCTGGCGCCCGATGCGTCGATCTCGCTTGCCGCACTCGAAGCGGACCTGCGCTCGATCGTAACGCCCGCGCGCGTTCCGGAGATCGCCGCGATCGTGCAAGCGCTCATCCGCGACGGATTCGTCGCAGAGCGCGCTGGTGAGTACACGCTGCAACCATAGCGCGCGCCGTTCTTCATTGAGTTTTCATGCTTGCACGTTTGTCGCGTGCAAATCGGTGGGATACGAAGCGCGGTCGCCGTGGCGGCCCATACGCAGCTATCATCCAACAAGGATCGACACCCGATGAAAATCTCTCGCGCACTCATCGCGCTGTTCGCACTTTCCGGCGCGCTTTCGCTGGCCGCGTGCGGGGGCTCGGCCGGTATCTCCAACGCCGTCGGATCGCAGTCGAATTTCCGCTTCGTCAACGGTTCGCCCGATGCGGGCACGGTCGATATCTATTTCGTGCCGACGGGAACCTCGAGAAACAGCTCGCCGTCGTACTCTGCCGCGACCTACGGTCGGATCACGGATTTCATGACCGAGCCCGCGGTTGCGGGTCAAGTGTTCTTCTATCCGACCGGAACGACGACGACGCCGCTGAGTGCGTCATGCGCGATCCCTCAGAGCTCGAGCGGTCAAAATTATACCGTCGTGCTGGCGGGACAAGTCGGGAAGAGCACGCTGCAGTGCGTTATCTTCCAGGACGGTCTCTACACGGCATCGGGTGAGTATCGCGTCCATCATGCCTCGCCCGCGGCGGCCGCCGCCGGGCTCGCAACGATCGGCTACGGCGTGAGCGCCGGCGCATCACCGACGTACACGCAAGCCGGTGTGGCGTCGTTCCCGAACACGGGGAACACGGTCGCGACGACGTTCGATACGATCAACCCGAGCGCAGCGGTGACCCCCGCCGTTCAAACGACCTTCGACGTCGGAGCGGCGACGCAGAACGCATCGCCGGGGACGACGCTGCTTTCGCTGAACGCAAGCCAGCTGGTGACGCCGGGCTCGAACAATCAGCCCGACACCGGGAACACGTTGCCTTCCTCGGCCGGAACGTACAACAACGCATCGATTTTCGCGATCGATTGCACCGGCGCGACGACCCCCGAAGGCAGCGTCTGCATCGACGGCGCCGGCCTCATCGGTTCGTTCGACAGCAAGTGAAGCGAGATTCGCGAACGCGGGCTAGCCGAACCAGTTCGGGAGATTCGAGTAGCGCTGTTCTTGCCACGGATCGGCGTCGTTGTGGTAGCCGCGCATTTCCCAGAAGCCTTTCTCGTCGTGATCGAGGAACTCGAGGCCGGTCAGCCACTTCGCGCTCTTCCAGAAATAGCGCTTCGGCACGAGCATGCGGACCGGACCGCCGTGGATCGGCTCGAGCGGCTTGCCATCGAACTCATAAGCGATGAGGACGTCGTCGTCGAGCATCGGCGCCAGCGGAAGGTTCGTCGTGTAGGCGTTGTCTGCGTGTTGCACGACGAAGGTGGCCGAAGGCAACGGCTGCGCGCGCTCCACCAGCGTCTTGAATTGCACGCCGCGCCAGTGCGTGTCTTTTTTCGACCAGCGCGTCACGCAGTGGATATCGCCGTTCCACTCGGTCGCCGGCAGCGCGCGCAGTTCGTCGTAGCCGATCTCGAACGGATGCTCGACGAGCCCGGAGATCTTGAGCCGCCAGGCGTGCAGATCGTACGTCGGGACCTCGCCGACGTGCAGCACCGGGAAGCCGGTGGTCACGGTCTGGCCGGGCGGCACCGAGGGGTCTTTTTGCTTCATGAACGGAGCCATGCCGCTAGCGATGCTCCAGCGGGCCTGGCGGGTTGCAGCGGCTAACCGATTTGCCCGTGGCGATCCCCTTTCCGAAGCGCAAAGTGACCCGGGCCGTCGCGACGGCCGAACTCGCGATCCTCGCGGCGACCTACCCGCATGCGGTCACCGCCCTCGACTACCAAAACCCGTTCGAGCTGCTGATCGCGGTCATTCTCTCGGCGCAGTGCACGGACGCACGGGTAAACCTCACGACCCCGGCGCTCTTCGCCCGCTACCCCAATGCGGAGGCGCTTGCCCTTGCCGATCAAGCGGATGTCGAGAAGATCATCAAGTCGTGCGGCTTCTATCGCATGAAGGCGAAAAACATCATCAATGCCGCGCGCGGCCTTGTCGCTGAGCATGGTGGTGCGGTGCCGCGCGAACGAGAGGCGCTCGAGGCGCTCCCCGGTGTCGGCCGGAAGACCGCAAACGTCGTGATGTCGGTCGCGTTCGAGGAAGCGGCGTTTGCTGTCGACACGCACGTCTTCCGCGTCTCGCACCGCCTCGGCCTCACGCTCGCTACAACGCCTCGGGGCGTGGAGGACGACGTGACAAAACTCGTTCCGCGCGAGCAGTGGCGCCACGCGCACCACTGGCTGATCCTGCACGGCCGCGCGATCTGCAAAGCCCCGACGCCGCTCTGCGGCGCATGTCCGGTAGCGATGTGTCCCTCGCGCGCGATCGTCGCGCGGGCGCTGACTAAAACTGCAGCGGGCCGGGTCCTTGCAAGTGCGGCGGTTGCGGGAGCTCGGCGTCCGCGGCCAGCAGCTTCAAAATCGCGTTCCCGGTGATCCCTTCGCGATATCCGGCGTCGGTGGAGAGGATCGAGAGGTTCATCAGCGTCGGGACGGGTGCGCTCGGATCGAATTGGTAGTCGCCGTCGAGATCGATCCCCGCGATCCGGACGAGCTCGCGCTCGCGGTCCAGATCGAGCGCGACGCGTTTGCCGCGGAAGCGTAGGCGGATGCGGAGCGGTTTCTCCAGCCGAATGAAGGTGACGCCGTTCTTGCCGAGGATGCTGTTGAGGCGCTTCGCCCCAATGGCGAGCACGTCGGCGAGGGCCGCAAACGCCTCGCCGGTATCGCCTTGCGGGTCTTGCCCGGCACCGTCGGTCGCAGAGTCGATCGCGGCGCCGAGATCGCGGCGGGCGCGGAGTTTCATCGCCATCGCGACGATCGGATTTTGCTGCTCGTCGTCCATTATCGTTCCGAGTAAGGAGTTCGTGTGAAAGTTTCCCGCTACCGCTCCGTGGCGCCGCTCAGGCTCGCCGGATTGGCCCTGGCCGCCGCGTTCGTCGCGTCTGCCGTGCCCGGCGCAGCACACGCGGCAAGCGTGGCGGGCTCCGGGCTGACCGTCGAGCAGATCTTCGCGGACGAGCCGATCGCGGGGCGATTGCCGGCGTCGGTTGCGTGGGCGCCCGACGGGAGCCGGTTCCTCTACACGCTGCCGGGCGGGCGCTCGGACGTTCCGGTGGACATGCACGTGTACGATGTGCGCGCGAAGCGCGACCGGATTTTCTTCAAAGCGCAGGCCAACGGCAAAGGCGCGCGGCCGACGCCGGAATTCGTCTGGTCGCCGGATTCGCGGCGGCTCGCCTATCTCGACGGCGGTGATCTCTACGTCGTCGCCGCGGACGGCAGCGGACGTCGCAAACTCGCGAAAGACGCCGACGATCCGCAGTGGTCGCCCGATTCGAGCCGCATCGGCTACATTCACGCAAACGACGTCTACGCGATCGCCGCGAGCGGCGGTGCCCCGGCGCGCTACTCGACCGACGGCAGCGATGATACCGCCAACGGCGATCCCGATTGGGTCTATTCGGAAGAGCTCGGGATGCGCCACGCGTACGCCTGGGCGCCGGACGGCCGCCGCATCGCGTACCTCCACTTCGACGACCGGCCGGTGACGAAATTTCCGATCGTCGATTTTCTCCCCGTCGACAATCACGTCGCCTTCCAGCGCTATCCGCTAGCCGGTGAGAAGAACGCGATCGTCGCGCTGCGCGTCGCGAGCGCCGGCGGCGCCTCGCGAACGCTGTATTCGACGAAGGCCGCGGATGATTACGTGGCCTCGCTCGGCTGGACGCCATCCGGTCAGCCGGTCGCGCAACTCCTCGACCGCTCGCAGAAGCGCTGGCGCTACGTGCGCTTCGCCGGCAGCACCCCGCAGCCGCTCGTCACCGAGACGTCGTCCACGTTCGTCGACGTCATCGGCGTGCCGACGTGGATCGCGCGCACCAACCGGTTTCTCTACATCGGCCAACACGACGGTGAGAACGCGCTCTATCGCGTCGATGCAAGCGACGGCAGCATCGTGCGTCTGACCTCGGGCTACGACGTCGTTGCGCTGGCCGGGATCGACGCCGCGCGCGGGACCGCCTACGTGCAAGCGGCGTATCCGACGCGCCGCGATTCGACGTTGCTCGCGGTGCCGCTGCGGCCCGGCTCGCCCCAGCCGTTTGCCGTCGGCGGCGGCGCGCATGGATTCGACCTCGCGCCGAACGCCCGCGACTACTTGCGGATCGACAGCAGCCTCGCGAGCCCGCCCGTCTACCGGCTGGGCACGACGCTCGGCGGCACGCCGGTGATCTTCGCGCAAGCGAAATCGCTCGCCGCCTACGGCTTGATCCCGCCCGAGCGCTTCCAGATCGCGAGCCCGTACGGGAAGCTCGACGCCTGGATGATCAAGCCGCCGGACTTCGATCCGGCGAAGAAGTACCCGGTCATCACCTACGTCTACGGCGGCCCCGCCGCGCCGACGACCCAAGACGCCTGGGGCGGCGCGACCGAGCTCTTCCACGAACTGCTCGCGCAGCACGGCTTCATCGTGTTCAGCGTCGATGGACCGGGCTCGCAGATCGACAAGAAGAGCGGTGTCGACCATCTCTACCACAATTTCGGGCCCGGTTCGCTTGCGGGTCAGCTCGCGGGTGCGGCGTACTTGAAGAAGCTGCCCTACGTCGATCCCACGCGCCTGGGCTTGTGGGGCTGGAGTTTCGGCGGGTACGAAACGACCTACGCGCTCACGCACGCGCCGACGGTCTGGAAAGTCGGCGTCGCGGTAGCGCCGGTGACCGATTGGCATCTCTACGATACGATCTACACCGAGCGCTACATGGGGATGCCGCAGCACGAGGCGGCGTCCTACACGAAGAGCTCGGTAATCGCAAGCGTCGGCGGCTATCGCGGGCCGATGCTCGTCTCGCTCGGCACGAGCGACGATAACGTGCACATGGCGAACACGGTGTCGCTCGCGCAAGCGATGATCCTCGCCGGCAAGCAGATGGATCTGATGCTCTATCCGCGGAAAACGCATGGGATCAGCGGGATCCCGCAGCGCCGTCACCTCTTCAACCACATGCTGCAGTACTGGGAGGCACACTTGTGAGGGAATTCGCCGAACGTGCCGTCGCGGGCGGCGGCAGTCCGCGCGTTCCCGATACGCCGGAGCGCTCGCGGCTCGAGAAAGAGCGCTCGATCCGCGAGGTCATCTTCGGCGCGCAAGACGGCGCGCTCACGACGCTTGGCATCGTCACCGGTGTCGGCGCCGCCGATCCCAATCAGACGACGATCGTGCTGACGGGCGTCGTCTCGCTCTTGGTCGGCGCGCTCTCGATGGGCGTCGGCGAATATCTCGGCGGCAAGAGCGAACGCGAGGTCGTGCGCAACGCGATCGCCCTCGAGAAGCAAGAGATGATCGACAAACCGCAAGAAGAGTTCGCCGAGCAGGTCGCCTACTACCGGCTCAAGGGCTTCACCCCCGATGAATCCACGATGATCGTCAAGCGCCTCGCCACCAACCCCGAGGTGTGGCTGCACGAGATGATGCGCGATGAGTTCGGCATCGATCCGCGCATCGCCGAAGGCGGCAGCCTGCGCGCGCCGTTCGTGATGGCGGGGTCGTTTGCGATCGGTGCCGCCTTCCCGCTCGTGCCGTACCTGCTGCCGCTACGGCACGACGTGGCGCTCGGCCTCGGCATGGCGCTGGCCGCCGGCGCCCTCTTCACGATCGGCGCGCTCGCCGGCCGGCTCTCCGGCCGCAACCCGCTCGCCAAGGGCGCCGAGCTCGTGGCGTTCGGGGCGGTGATCTTCGGGGCGTCGTATCTGGCGGGGCAGTGGCTACCCGCGCTCTTCGGCCATCCGCCCATCGCCGCAGGCGGATGACGGAGGAAGCGACGGCCGACGTGCTCGCGGCGGTTCCGCCCGCTGCCGTGTGGCGGGTGCTGGCCGACGGACCACGCTGGTTCGAGTGGAACGAGGCCGTCGAGTGGCTGTGG
>Ga0209208_10004951_pt1 | contig 18676 bp, 11 predicted proteins | sample S1TSphfallax_3_FD_187694 | JGI IMG/M metagenome (GOLD analysis project Ga0209208, IMG submission 187694) | Host-associated microbial communities from peat moss isolated from Minnesota, USA - S1T2_Fd - Sphagnum fallax MG (SPAdes) (version 2) | ecosystem: Host-associated > Plants > Peat moss >... | reverse complement strand
TTTATTTAAAAATTGACATGTTTTATTTTAATCAATTCTTGCATAATCATTCAAATCTCATTTTATTAGTATTTAAAGGAATTGAAGTTAATTATTTGTATGTATATGGTATGGGCCTCATTGAAGCAAAGGGGACACCAAAAAAAACATGAAGTCCATCCAAATGAAAACTTTTGTTAGATGGGGCTGGGTTTCGGCACCCATTAGGGTACCCAGCATGGTGAGTCTTGATGAGGGAAGGAAGAAGACTCATCACAAGACTCACCTTGGCAGGCCAAGGTGTGAGAAAACTTGGCCTCAATTTCAACTCAAGTTTTTTGGGCATTGGTTGGGGTTTGTCTTAGTGTATTTTTGCTCAGCCCTAGGTCTTAAGAGTGTAGGTATAAGGTACAAGCCTTGATATATGGATTTGGGGTTAGAGTTTATAAACATGGCTCCAATATCCCATTGTTTCAATTTTTATTATTTTTCTCACTTTGCATTCCCTCAATGTGATTTATTTTTAAATTTATTTTTAATTTGCTCTCTCCATGTGACTTTGTTTGTTTGTTTGTTTGTTTTTTTTGGGTCCCACTTCCTCCCTATGACTTTCTTTTCCTCACTTCTCACTCCCTTTTATTTAATTTTCTTCTTTCCCACTCATTGTAAGTTTTGCCATGAAAATTAGAAATCAACTCATTTCTTGGAATTTAGTAACTTGGAAAAGAGTGAAACCACATGAATATGTACTTTTGCAAAAAATCAAAATTTCCTTGCCAAAAATGCTTGTATTGGTAGCCTAAAACATTGGACCCAACCTCACCTTAATACCCAAACCAATGTTCTTCATAAAGCTTTTATTGTCAACGTGAGGAATTGGCAATTTAACTTGGCCCCCAAAACTAATGGGTTTCTATTTTTCAAAATATTCTTTAGACCCAAAATCAACAAGTTGTTCTTTTTATTAAAAAAGTAGACTCAAACCTCACAATTCCTTAAAAAAAAAACCCTAATTCGACCAAGTGAAAACCTTTTCAAAAGTTGCGCATTGTTGTTTGAGAATTAGTAAGCACATTGAAACTAGTTTTCGTGTGTTAAACAAGTAGTTTTAAAAGCTTTTTCCTAGGTGACACAAGTGGGTCATACATTGGTTCTTAAGTGGGTCACAAGTCAAATTTTGGTTTTGTCAATTCCACTAGTGACATGCAATGGGGAACACCCAATAATGTTATGGCACATGCATTCACAATGGTGGGGAACACCATTTACATTATGGCATAGGCCCCAATAAAGCATGTTCAACATTATGGAACAACATCTCACCTCAATGCATTCATAGGTGGAATAGTGAAATTCCTAGTGCTAGGAATGCCTTTTGGGGCTTTGTGGGGCTAATGTTTAAAGTGTATATTTTTTCACATGTTATTTGTTAAATGTAAATTATCAAGACCTATTTTTCACATTTTCATGTGTTGTGTAATGGTCTTTACACACTAATATTAGTCAATCAAAAATTTCAAACTTTAACAATACTTAATTTTAAAGTTTACATTATTTAACCCCTAAGTGTCAAAGAAAGATAAAAATACATTACAATGTACACATTAAAATGTTGTTTAAGGATTAAACATTAACAACTTATAAAAATGTTAACCTAATGTTGCAATATAGATATGTGTTTATACCTATAGTTAAGTTAATTTTCATTTTTAGACTTTGTTTGAGCACTTTAGTGTTTTTTTTTTTAAGGTACTTTGTGTAAAGACCAATATTAGTCTTTATATTAAGATTTTGGCTAAAGTGGTAAATTTCATTAATTCACAACATTCTTCACCAAATATGTATTAGATCAACTTCATTTGTTGATCTCATTCCTTTCACTTAGTTTTTTTTTTTTTGTTCATTTTGCATCTTTGTTGATTTTGTTGTTCACATTTTGCTTGTTCATCTTGTTTTACACACTTTTCATTCATTTTGCTCATCCATATTTTTCTACACATTATTTCACATTATAGTTTTATTATATCTATTCGTATGTTATTTTGTGGCAATTGTGTTGTATATCTTTAGTTTTGTACATTGTTTTTATTCTTTTGAATTGTTGTCGTGATGGATTTTGAGGAGGCAATTTTTGTAAGATCCTAATGTTATTGATTTTATTTGTTGTGAATCATGTGTTGTCAAATCGATTTGTTGCCTTTAGCTATAACTTTTGAACCAAATTTATGTAAAATAACAAAAACCTAGTTTATGTTCACATTGTTGTGTTTCCATCACCATTGGCTTATTTGTAATCTAAATTTGTTTCATATAAACCTTCAACATTGGGTGAGGCAAAAACCAACAATTTTTTAAAAAAAAATTCCTCACAAAGTTTGGCAATGAACTACACCAATTATACTAGCCTAAGGTAGTAGCGTAAGTTAGAATACCTAGGCTAATTATGTTAATATACCTAATATACCTAGGTTAATATAATTGTGTTATCTACGTTTAATTTATTTTAGTTTAATATAGTTTAACCATAATATTAGAAGTATATTAACCCATGCTAAGTGTCAAAAGCACAAAAACTACTAAGATTGATGATGAAAGGATAGGTTTAAGTTTAAATCGAAAACACGAAACAAATGGACAAAGATAAAAACACAAAATATGCAAGACCAAAATATAAAAAAAAATTTATTACAATGAAACAAACAAATGTAAACACAAAAAGAAAAAAACAAGGATATAAAACAATATCATGCCTCATATTGGTGTTGAATAAACTAAAAATAATGGGGGCTCCTATGTTTATTTATACCCCTTTGGGGACTTAGTTCAAGGAAACTTCCATAAAATTTCCATATGCTCATTGACTTAAGAAGTTTTTTAATTGCAAAAGAATTAAAAGTTAACTAAAACTTAATTAAGAGTGAATGATACATGAATTGATATTTTATAATGAGTTGATTAAAAGTTAATTAAGTGTGAATTGAAAGTAAATTATGAATTAACTATAATTAAAATAAAAAATAAAATAAAAATGAATTTGAAATTAATTAACACTGAATTAAGAGTTACTTAAAAATGAACTAAAAGTTAATTATGAATGATGGATGAACATTCATGTGAATGAACTCCATTCATTATGTGAAAGTGGTGTTATGACATTAAGAAGGTTAAATAATCAAAACAATTATACATAGGTTAATTAAATTATTATACTTAATATTTTTAGTTAGTTTGTTCAACTATCTATTTACCTAAGTTACTATCTACCCTTTTTATCCTCTTACCTATCTTCATACATATTTAGGTTTAAACTACCTATGTACCTATGTAAATAATATAAAAACTTTGAATACATTACAATACATTGACAAAGAATTTCACCTTATGAAAGTGATGGTGCAATGGTAAGGATTTGATTTTTCGACCTGGAGGTGAGAAGTTCAAATCCTCACATTTGCAACCTATGCATCCTCGCTAACTTAAACTACTAGGTAGGTATAATCTACTTAGGGCACTTTGCCTAGTTTAACCCAACCTACTTTGGCTTAGGCTAGTTGAGGTAGTTAGGTGGCCTAGATTAGCTCCCTAAGTAGGTCTACTCTACCTAGGGCACCTTACCCAACTTACTTAAACCTAACCTAGCTTAATTACCTAGGCCACCTAACTACTTAACTTGGATTATACAATGTCAACTACATATTGTCATGTGTTCCCATTTAATTGGATGTATCCTAAACATGTTGTGCAAAATGAATCATCGCCAAAATAGTTGCATAAATGCAATTAAGGAAAAATTGCATGTGTTGCTTCCAATTGAAAATCAATTGAATATAATAATTGCAAAAGATATATTTTCTTCTAATGAAACAAGTGCTATAAATAAAAGTATATCACCAAAAGATCAAAATTGTGTAAACGTATATAACCATCATGTTTTCTTTAACTAGCTTCACCACAATGAAAATATTTGTGTAAGTTTGGTAAATTTGAGATTTTTTTTGAAAAATTGAATAAAGAATGTGTACATAAATTGTAATAACATCTCAATGTGAAACACCACTCATAAATGATATAAGGTTTGGATCGTTAGACTCATGCAATGACAACACTAGTGAATGTATTCCATGTCCAAGTTGTATTGTTTTGGAATTGTTTAATGGTAACATTGTCAATTCCTTGTCAAATTTATGATCTAGACTATATCCTACAAATAAATAGGCATATTGGTTCTTGAGTTGTCTTTGGGCATGAAAATAGTTGCAATAGGAAATCTGAATATTGAAAAGCCTTAAAAGAAAAACAAAACAAAATAACAAAGGGATCAAATTGAACATTTGAAACACATTGACACCATTTGCATGCTTTGATGGACATTTGAAACCATTGATACCACTTGTCGGTCACTACTTCACTTTTTATGACATGTTTAAAAAAAATTCAAATAGGAATTATATATGGATCAACCATCACATAAACATTCACATTTATTCAATTCAAATGACTGATGGTGGTGACATTATCATGTGTTATGGAAAAGTATTAATGAACTTCTAAAAAGTTCCATAGATAATACAAGGTAAAGGTTTGAAAAGCATCACCTTTCAATCTACCTTGAAAACACAAGTTATGGCCCTTGTATTTTTATTTCATTTCATGCCTACAAGCATCATGTTGTGTTCAAGTAATAAAATCATTTAATCTTTCTTCATTATCAAGTTCTTCGTTTGTCAAGTCATATAATCTTTTTCAAATTGTATATTGTTTTATCCTTAACAATAACCATTTTTTTGTCTATTGTCTATTCTTTTAAATGTTCTCTAAAAATGCATCCCCAATTAATGGAAAAATCATTTTGGGATGTTTGCTTCTTTGATTATATCACAAATTTGGAAGGGAAAAACAACAATATGGGCCTTTATTTTGGCTTGGTCAACCATTTCCAATCCAAAAATGATCAATAAGGTGCAATGCAATCATACAAAATAAAGACCTTGTAAATGGAATAGGTTATTTGTTAAATACCCCTAAAGAAAGACTACTTAATGTGGGAGGAAAAGGAAAAAAATATGTGTAGGGTAATGTTTTGGCAATAAGGCATTAGTCAACCTATTGATTTTGGCATGCCAATATGATAGTGCCTCTTGCTTGTATGCTAAATATTATGTCATGTATATTGATCATATTGGCTAGCCTTGCACAATGGATTTTCAGAAAATGGAATGCCCACTAGATAGGTCAATAATTGTACAAGTATTAAAAACATGCATTGCAAAACCAAAAGAAGGATAAAATGTTAGGTTTTGCTTTGACCATTGGTCATAAACATATGCATGGTCAATGATTTTTTGGTGGTGAAAGTTTACTATTTTCACCACCAAAAGATTTTTTTGAATTTAATAAATAAATAAATAAATAAATATCAACCTTTGTCAAGTACAAAAGTAATTGAAAAATGGGTGTTAAATTGAATTTTGAAGATTAATTAAATGTTTGACAATGAATTTATCAAAGTTACCCATACTCTTCCCAAATGTGAATAATCTAAATGTGGTCATTTGCATGATAAAGAAAGATGCATATGTTGACAAAGAAACAAGTTGTTAAATGAAAACTATTCCCTTTGGTTCTTATTCATATGTGCTTGCATCCTATGAAAAATAATGTAACTTTCAAAAAGAGAGCCATCAACCATCTCCGGCAAAATTCTATACTTAATGCCCTAAAATTATGCAACAAAATAGAGACACATATCATTATATTGCTTTTAATGTTTACATGATCATGCTACAACCTTTCATAGGGTAAACCGGCCCATCATGAATCTCTTGCCTATGACTGAACACTTTGGCTGATCTTTTTCAATTCTTCTCCATTTTGAGTGATTTAAAATGTTATAGCAACGGCTTCTCAAGCTTTACAAATCATCTTTGAAATGCAAAGCCCAAGGACTAGCCAAAGAAGACCCGTAAAGAAAATTGGGTTTCTAAAATTGCAAAATGTGTGTTTTTCATTTTTATTCATTTTGACCCCTCCTACTTTCAAACCTCATAACTTTCCGGTTTCTCATTCTTTTTAAATGATTTAAAGTGCTACAAGATTGCCACCTGAAGTTCTACAAATCATGTCTAAACTCTAATAACAACAGAACAACATACAAAGAAGTTTTTGGATGATCAGGAACTAGCTATTACAATGTTCAATGGTTTGTTTTTTTGAGTTTTTGGTCACTCTACTTTGGAGGGCCATAACTTTTTCCATTTTATTTCGTTTTTGACGATTTTGGTGCAACATATGCACCAATAGGAGGGGTTCAAGTTTTGTTTGGACACCAAAAGCAACAGAGCCTTCCCTTTGGTTTGGCTTACCTTGAGTGCTTAAATGTTCAATCACTGGCTGGTTTACATTACCTCCATTGATATGTGGTGCAAAAAGAATTAAGAATTGAAAGGATTTGAATTTTTTGTATTAAAAATGATCATCCTCTTCAAAAGCCTTAAAAAATTACAAGCATATAATGAAGGTTGTGTCTCATAACCATGATCAATATAATTACTTATCACATAATGAATTTCAAGAACCACTAATGGTTTTACATGAAATGACTCCATTGATGTGGTTAATTCCCTTTCACGTTGGCAAGGTGACCCACACAAGAATAAACAAACTTATCCCAACAAAAAAAGAAAAACCTTTAGGTTTCATTTGGAAGCAACTCCAAATGCCAATACTTTTCTACATCAACAAGTAAAATATAAATGGATATATCATGCTACCATATGTAATCAAACAGACAATATATTTGAAAAAATTAAGAATGTTGATAATTGCAAAGCCTCATTCTTGTGTGGATGGATGTTGAATAAGATAAATAAAACATGATGCAACATTTGATGATTAGTGGTAGTTGTTATGTTGCTACCTATCTTGCTAAAGATAACCACCATCACGTTTAACATCTCAATGGCAAAATCATACATCACCTTTTGAATAATTTTTAATACAACTCCACATATTGTGTTCACGGAATCATTGTGCTTTAACTAGTGATAAAGGAGATGTGTATGAAATCAAATGTTGTTCAATTATATTATGAATTATTTTCATCAATGGGATATGAGAACATTGTAACTCAAAACATGATTTTCTCCTTGAAATACATAAAATACAGCAACAAAACAATTCATGCATAGTATATTACATGATTATGTAAGCACCACAATTGTCATAAACATGCACATTTGGTGACACTTAATTACTTGATGTATTGCCAGCAACATGTTATTGTTCTAATTCATTAAATGGTAAGTTGCATTTGATCATTGCCAACATCAACAATGGCATTCATACACGTCAGTCAAGATCCCTTGCTTCCGCCCCATCCCACGCAATAACAAGATGTCAATCCACGCCCCCTTATTTTGCTGATTAGATCTTCTTGCAGAAATTCCTAGTGACCCTTAGACTCCATCTGATCAATCGATCCCTGGTTTCCTTTCACAATCAAGTTCTTGCACAACTTCCTAGTGACCCTTAGCCTCCATCTGATCAATCGATCTCTGGTTTCCTTTCACAATCAAGTTTTGCTAATTCTTGCAATGAATTCTCATACCTCATCAAAATTGGGATGACAAAGTGGAGAGTTTGCAACCTGCTTCCGAAACTTCTCCACACCAATATTATGCTAATTAGGTGATCTCCATTTCACAACAAAATACATTTCTCAAAAATCCGTTCTTCTTCGTGTTTCAATCTTCCGATCAGCAACGCAGCAGCGCGTTCAAATCCTTGCAGATCAAATCGTCCTCCAAGATCCCTAATTCCAAGCCCCCCCCCCCCCCACACAAAAAACTGCGAAAATAATTGCTGCAAGCAAGCGCATGAAAACCCCTTCTCGCGTGCATCGTCTTCGAGCAATCTTCTTCACCGTCGTCACAAAGCCCTAGGGTTTCATATTACTAACTCTGATCGAAGTCCAGAAGGATGACCATAAAACGAACGTTCTCATCCACATATCAACAGAATGAAACTGTCAGTTGCGAATTGAAGACTCAGATTCTAAACTTTAGGTGGGGCCCACCTACGGACGAATAACTACCACCTTCACCAACTTCATCCAAAAAGGTCATTCGTTCGTTTGTTCGTTCGTTCGTTCGTTCATCAAAGATGGTTCATTCTCTTGAAATTGGATTTACCTACACCTCCCGCAAGCCTCTCTAGAACCGTCGATCAGATATAACAAACGAATATTGACCATAAGATGGAGATCCATGTGAGAGACCGATACGGCTTCCGATTGGTGTAAGCCTTTTTTTATTACCCCGAGGTAAAAATCTTGGTCCGCCTAGTGTTTTATTCCGGGAAAAAGGCTGTCTGATTTTACTTTTTACCTCGTCGGTCTTCAGAATAAGAATGCGTGTCCGCGAGTTCAGTGCAGTTCTCGACTCTCGTGCTTCTTCTTCGTCGTCGTCGTTTGCTGCGAACATTGCTTGTGAATCTTTCTGTTTTTCTGTTGTAGAGATTGCGATTCAGAGTTCAGTAGTTGCATTGTTGGCGGTTGGGTTTTGGGTAGCTTTTACAAACTCGTTTTTGGTTTGTTTTACTTCTTCCGTTTGCTATGGCGCCCAAGGCTGTAGAGCAGAAGGCTGGAAAGTCCAAGGCGGAGAAGAAGCCTGTGAAGGTTGTCAAGGCTGAGAAGAAGCCAGTCAAGGAAGGAGGGAAGAAGAAGAAGAGAGCCAAGAGCATTGAAAGTTACAAGATGTATATTTACAAAGTTTTGAAGCAGGTCAGTGTTTCTGTGACCGAGTTTGGTACCCTTCATTGCTTTGCTTGCGTGTCATGGAAGTTCGTTTATGGTTTTTGAAGGTTTTTCGTGTTCTTGCGATTTGGCTTGTTTTTTTTGTTTATGGTCTTTTTGAAGTTGCTCTCATTCATTTGAGGTTGAATTTTAATGCAGGTGCATCCTGATACCGGTATCTCCTCTAAGGCCATGGGTATCATGAACTCTTTCATCAACGACATCTTTGAGAAGCTAGCGCAGGAGGCTGCACGTCTTGCTCGCTACAACAAGAAGCCAACTATCACTTCGCGGGAGATTCAAACAGCGGTCCGTCTAATTTTGCCTGGAGAGTTGGCGAAGCACGCTGTATCGGAAGGAACCAAGGCTGTCACTAAGTTTACGAGCGCGTGACTTAAACCCTCAACCCGCGGATGAGTTAGTCCTTGGCAAATCAAAAAATGGTGTTCTTTAACACCACCTTTCCCTTGAGGTTACCCAACTCCAGATTTTTTTTTCGGGATCCTGGGTGTTCTGGAAACAAATTTCCTTTGCACATCCTCGTTTATCTGGCCACCTCCCTTTTCAATGCTGTTTTCCCTTGCAAGGAAGTTTTTCCTTTGAGAAATGAAAGATGTGCTAGAGGAAAAACCCTTATGGATGTTGGTCTTTTGTGCATCAATTGCTCTCAATTATGTCTCTACATAAGCTGAGAGCAAATGGCTGCAAAAGCATAAGCTCATGTAGCTATGTCAATCCAACTAGAAAGGGCAAAGAATCTGTACACTGAATTTGAAACCAAGAGGGTTTAGACTACCAGAAAGTTCTGCCTTATCAGTAAAGCTCTCTGCTACTACATGATTGAAGGAAAGATTGCTATCCCAGAAAAAGGCACTGAGCTTTCTTCTCACATGTGCAGCCTGCTGCTAGTGGTACAGATCTTGGGGAAATTTGTACTTCAGAAAAAACTTGATGGAGGGAAAATGCACTGTTCCATCAGATATGATAACATGATAAGTTACTAGAAATTTTGTACACTTTTACTAAAGACATTGACCACAAACACATTTAGAGTTATTCTGTGCCATATGGTAAAATGAAGTCTTGGCTCTTTTGCTACAGAGAAGGTTTAGAGCTATCCATGCCATACCAAAAACCTGCAACTCCTTTTCATTCATCTCCTGCTTAATCACCTCAGTTCAAGCTTTTCCTTTGCAGCACAAATTTGTATAAGTCACTCAGCTTCCATTTCATGCTTGCCTTGGCCACCTATCTTTGGTGGGGGAAGGTGGACTGCTTGAGGACTAAGGGTCTGAGAGTTAGAGTGGGCAACTATGTTCACTGATTCCTTTTCCTCTGGAAATCTCACCACAATGACAGGGCAGTAACAATGATGGACACAATAGTCACTCACACTCCCAAGTCGACCCTTGTAGGAGCGCTTAGCTGATCCAAACCCTGTAAGAAATTAAACCCAAGAAGAATGAGATCAATTGAGTGATCACACAATCTAACAAAAGAACTCCATTCCAAAAAGTGTCACACACTACTCAATGAATACAGCTTAGCAATGTTTGATTTACCCTAAAACCCTGTCAAGATAAAACAACCCTTGAAAAGTGGGTTTGTACTGAAAAGTGAGTTATTATTTCAATTTTGTGGTTTCTCCCATAGAGGAATATGTAAGTGGATAAATAAAAATCCTAGAGAACTGAAAATAATTTATTCCCTACAACTGTGGGTGAGGAAGATCAAGACGAGTGTACATATGAGGAGGCTGGTTGCACTTTACCTCGACTTCCCATGATGACAGCATTAGCCCCAAGCCGCTCAACCTCCAGACAAATCCGTTCCTTCATGTCATGGTCTTTCACAATGTGGATCTTGAATGGAATCCTTGCATCCAAAAGAGGTTTCGCCAGGTCTGAGCTCTTGGAAACAGTTAATGCATCAAAATCATCTTCCATCTTTTGTTGGGATTCCTTGTCAGTTTCCAAGACTTGGTCAGATGCACCCCAGTCAGCCCCATAAAGAACACTTGTAGGCCTGACATGAAGGATGATAACCTGGTCATCTGGGCGTAAGTAATTGGCCACAGCCCATTTCACTGCATATGCACTCTCATCACTCAGATCCACAGCAATGGCTATCTTCCTATCCCCTCCCTGGGTTGACAATGGCATTCTGCCCTCTCTTCCCCTGCAGCAAAACAAGTCATGGCATAAATACTCTTTTATTTTCAGCATGCACAATGCATCAGCTTGTTGCTTCACCACCAAGGTGTTTCAGATCCTATTGAGACAAAGTGGCTTTGCTTGATGTAGGAAAAAAGGCAAGATGCAGAAGTAGGCAATGGATTCCTGTTGCAGGAAGCACAGCACAAGTTCTGTAAACCTAATCCAATAGAACTCTCTTTAGGGTTTTAAAATTGAGGGTTGCCAAGCAAAAAGAAAACCCAGGAAAAAAATCTGGACATCCTGACCCTCTCATAAATCATCACAAGACTTCATCTCTCAAACCCTAAAAACAACACTTCCTTTTTTCCCTCTCAACAAAGAAAAGACATCTTCAACAACTCCCACTCATCTTCTTCTCTCCAGTCTACTGCAATGAAACATGCCTGCAAAACACACAGACAGACACTCTTTGCATTCTGGTTCAGAAGCTGGGACACTGACTCTATGAAAAAAAACCTTTCCTTTTCACAACTGGACTTCAGAGACAAGTAACAAACGCACAACCTGATATTTTCCTTCCTGCTAGACATCATCTCAAGAGGCATTTCACAAGCCTCTGAGGTTTTTCGTGTTCTCTGCATCGCTTAGAAAAAACTCCACAAAATCGTTTAGGCATAACAGATGTTTTCTTCCTCACTTTCCATGCAACTAAAACCCTTCATCTCTCTCTCTCTCGTATCTCTGTCTTTCTCAACTCTGTCTGTCTGTGTGGCCTTGTCTCTCAAAGAAGCTGAAAGAGGCGGGATCGAAAAGGAACAGAGAGATCATCTCTGTCTGTTTGTCTGGTCTTGTCTCTCATAGAAGGTGAAAAAAGGAGCGGGATCGCAAACGACCAAAAATATCATCTCTCTTATTCCTTCTGTATCTTTGTCTTTCTCAACTCTGTCTGTCTGTCTGAGAAGCCGAAAAACGCGGGATCCAAAAGGAACAGAAAGATCATCTCTCTATCTCTCTATTCTCCACTCTGTCTGTGTCTGTGTCTGTCTGTCTGCATGACCTTGCTTGTCACAGAAGCTGGAAAAAAGGGACGTTATAAAAAAAGGAGCAGAAAGAAAAAGATCATCTCTTTCTCTATCTCTTATGTGTCTATTGTCTTTCTCGACTCTGTTTGTCTGTCCGTCATAGAAGCTGGAAAAAAAAAAAAAAGCGGGATGGAGAGAAGGAGCAAACAATAAAGATCTTTTCCTCTTGGAAAGATCATCAACAAAACTCCAGGAACCTCCTCTTCTTTACTTACTTACTTACTTACTTACTTACTTACACCAAACCAAAACCACACAACAAACAAAAAAAAAAAACAAAAACAAAACAACATGGACATAGTCTTCTTCTAACTTCAAAATACAGAGAAAATACACAAGCGAGAAAGCAAAACAAAATAGGTACCTGGCAAAAGAAAAAAAATTTAATGTATAAGACAGATTGCAGTAGATCCGAACTCCCCGCGCCGCAAATATCCTCTTCAACTTTCTCCTCCAAGTGTGTGTGTCTCTCTCTCTCTTGCACCTTTCCTCTCTTGTTTGCTTGCTGAGGAGCTCTTCTCTCCCACCTCCACAGTTCTGTTTCTCTCTCTCTCTCTCTCTCTCTGGCTCTTCCCTTGTTGCTTCTTCAGTTCCCAATTCCTTTTTTTTTTAAATTAAATAAATTTCTAATATTAATCTAATATGTAAATAATTAATCAAAATAAAAATTTAAATTTAAAATTTAAAATTTAAAATTAAACTATTTTCTAATGATTTTTTTACTCGATTAAGTTTAATTTTCTAATTTCTAATTTTTTAGTTCTGGCGAAAATGTAGCCAAAAAGGAGAAATTTAACAAACTGAAATTTCGGAAAAAGAAGTGATTTATGAGGTTTTTAGTCACCAGAAAGAAGTGAGATTTTTCCTTTTAATTTTTTTAAATTTTTTTTAAAGAGTTAAAATTGATAGATTTGTATACTTGGTTTTGGTTTTCCTTATGTAGCCAAAAATATAGAAGGATGATTAAAGATTTTGGCTATTTTATTTTTGGTCTATCTAGGCATGATCACCACTTTGGCTACAAACAAAAATTCCTAAACAAAACACTGGGACTCCCTCCCATCTTGTTTGTATAGTTTGGATGAGGTTGTTGTTGTTTGTTGTTGTTTTCTTTTCTTTTTTTATTTAAGATTTTATTTTTCAATTTTGTGATATCAAAGACTTTTATAAAAAAATCCATTTAAAAACTAGCAAATTTAGGGTATTTGAGTTTCACAGGAGAAAACCCAAAAAAAATCCCAATTTTTTGGTTGAAAATAAAAAGACAGGAAAAGAAATCTCAGTATAAAATGCTGAAACTCAGCATTTAATGCACAAGGTTCGAGAGTAACTCAGCATTTAATGCACAAGGTTCCAGAGCAACTGCTGCTGCAGGAGGAGCAGTGAATGAAATTGTAGCAGCAGCGAAGGGGCTCAGGAAAAAAAGGAAAGACAGGATCAAACATTAGACTCAATTTACCACCAAAATTGGTGGAAAAAAACTAGTTCGGGTCCCAGTTATTTCGTTTTGTAAAATTTTCATTCCCAGTTACACCTTTGATGGCTCTATTATGCCGAAACTAGCCGTTCTCGCGCCCTAATTGCATGCCCTAATTGCATGACTTTACAGGATAACTCTATTGTCCCATCTTGTTTGTATAGTTTGGATGAAGAAAGTTTGATTTTTCAATTGTATGATGTCAAAGATTTGATGGCATCTTTCATAAAAACTTGCCAAATTAGGTGTTATTCCAAAAAAAAACTCAGTTTTTTTTTTTGGTTGAGAAATGACAAATTGGTTGGGAAAAATGACTAGTCAATATGGTTTTTTTTTTGGTGTGAAATTTCACACTACTATGAATTTTTGTTGGAAAAAGGGAATATTTTGTTGCAAGAAACTTTTTTTTTGGGAAAACAATTTGCCAAAAAAGGAACAAGTTCATCCCATTTTTCTTGGCTGTAGAAGGTAGCCAAACTATAGGAGGGATTTTTAAAAAATAGGTCCTTAAGACTAATTGCCATTTAATTCTACATCCCTCTTGGGATGCTCACCACTGATGCCAAAACAAAAAATTGAAAAAAATAAAAAAAATAAAAATCCTTTCTGGTCATATTTGATTTTTGCATTATTTTGGTGAGGAAATTTTTGTCAAATTTAAGATTCCAATTTTTTCCAATTTTTTGTTTGGAAAAATTGACAAAATTCGTTGGGAAAAAAACACTGGTCAAGTGTAGTTTTTGCATTATTTTGGTGAGGAAAATTATGTTTACCACTTTCTATTTATTGTCTAGATATCAATGTTTTTTTTTTTTCTTTTTTAAAAAAATTCTGATTTTGTGATGTAGTTTCTAAGTGATGATCCTCCATAAGAAAATTACACTCATGACATTAAGCATGTAAGAGCACATGAGTTCAAGTTGCACCCAAAGAATTTGTAACAAAAATTCTGTAACACAGTTTAGAAGAGGAGGTGCATTGGTCTACAAATGGGTTTTGCTTCCCATGTTTGTAAATGTAATTTCAGGTCTTGCATTTGGGCTTTGCAAATGAATTTGATATTGGTTGTTGTGCTCCATAAGATTGGCACTCAACAATACAAAAACCAATGCAAAAACCTCCTAATATTTTTCTTAGTTGTATTTGGAGGTATGGTTATAAAGCATAAAGTCTTGTGGGGCATTTCTGAAAAACAGAACACCTGTGCGCCTGTGAGCACTTTGTTTTCTGAAATGTGTGGGCGTTTCATGTGATGCCCCATGTCAACTTTTACACTGGGTGACACCTCAGGGGCGCTTACTTCCAGGACTCCCTTGTTCTGACCACCTCAAGCACGCAGGCACCTTGCTCCTCAGGCGTTATGCTACCACAAACTCATACAAGCAAAGCATGCACACACATGAACCCAACACATACTTCAATAACTATTCAAATCAACAATGGAGCTGGGTGTCAAACAAAGATTTGGAAATAAGTATCCAAGACTATTACAGAAGGAAATGTGAACAGCAGTGTTGGGTGGGCATTTGATTTGTTAATAAGCATCAGTTCACATTTATTAAATACTTCAGAACATCTGTGTGATATTTCAGTATTCACTGAAGAAGAATGCTCCATTTGCAGACTAATTCATTGGATGGCAGTGGTAGTGTCCTCATTCAGCCTTTTAAAGGGGGGGGGAAAAAAAAAACATATAATTTTGGTAAATTTTCTCTTTTCTATTAAAAAAGTTTACAGTTTGCATCACTGGTGCAGATGATGAAAACAAGACATTTAAGGTGACTTAGATCCACAGATCTTGACTCCAGTTGATATCGATACTAATGTATACTAATGTATAATACAATGATCAAGTTCACAACTCTTTCAGTGGCTAAATTACATTTTGATATGCAGAATAAGTATGCAAATTACACACAAGGATAGAGTTGAAGCGGTACCAGACAAAACAGAATGGCAGCTCCATGCACAAGCTTTCACCTAAACCTTTGTGCAAATATGGATGGGGTTCTCAACTGTTGCCCTCACATGGTGAGGTTGGTTTTGCCTCTCCAGTGGACACTGTACCAGCCCGTCTCAAATCAGAAATTGTTAGTCTCCAAATCATTTGTCAATTATAGAAGCCACGTACAAAACAACAGAATTCAATTAATTGCTTTGATAAGTTACTTCATACCTCACACTTCACATCAATGGCAATGACAATCATAGCAGTCTTGGAGGAAATGAGGAATGTCCATATCATGCCTCAACCTCCACATGTTGGTTGCTGACCTCAGAATAACTATTATGCTTAGCACCCATTGTAATATTTCACCTGGAGGCCTGTGTACAAGAAGCCTACAAAGCTTGGGTTTGTGGACAAAAAACCAAATTCTCTGAAGTCCGAATGTGATCTAAAGTAGCCACAACAAGGTCAGCTCACCTGTTCCTGGCCAGAGCACAATTGACACATCTCTCATGTCATCATTGACTCTCAAGTCAATGACCTGTTCACATTCACAAGTCATTGTATCATTTGCAAGTAAGGGATGAGTGGTAAGAGAAGACAGATTCTTACTGACTATGCTCAACAAACAACAAAATCATGCTCCAGGTGATCATGTTCACCAACAACAATTCAGTAGACTGATTAAACAATACTTGTCCACTTGCATATGGTACTCACCATCCATATTTGGAAAAATATAACCTGCAAATAGTTTGTAGCTAATTGACTGTATAAAATCCCTGTACCCCAACTGAAATACGGAGTGAGAGAAAGACGAGATTAAGAAAAGGGCAGAGACCAAAGCCTATGCTGGCATGATGCTTGGTTACAGAGCTCAGTGGACCTCTGATCCCAGTGGTCCCACATGGAACTTACGAACAAACCCAAGTCCGTGTAGTACTTTTGATTTCTTCAATCAACAAAGAGCAGTAAATTGCATACAACAGTTTGACACATGCACAAAACACACACTTACTCTCACCAAATTCGAAGTGCATTTTTCATGGAGACACTACCTACTACCATTGGACATTTATTATCCCTATCTTAGACCACAGAATCCTGGCTGCTCCACAAAATCACACCAAGTCAACAAGCTATTCCAACAATATCATCTAACAGAGTGCTGTGGGGGCAGAAAAGCTCAATTCCTTGGTAGTCAGAATATGGCAACTGTAACCTCAAATAGTTATTCCAAAAGTAGCTTGAATTCTTATACCTCAGAGTCCTCCAGTGGCACATAACAAAGCGGCTCAAATAAGACAGATTACCCAATTCTGGAAGCCTAGAAAAAGTGATTGCATTTACGAATGCAATCAAGCAAGACTCCCATCGAACTAATTCCCCTTAAATGGAGACAACTAACAAGCCTGTAAAAGTTTCAGCTCAATCCTTGGTCATGGTCACTAAAATGCAGCTGAAACAAGCCCACAGCAGAATTGGTCTGTAGTTGCAATTTAGTACTTGAAGACGCTCCTCAGTACAGAATCCAATAACTGAAATGCTCCAAAACTGCAATGACAACGCCACCTCCTCTACCCACCATCATTGGTCTGTCTACCGGGCCACAAGATAGAGCTATCCTTATGTTTCCATATCAGTGGGGCTGTCATCACCAGCTCCCACAGAAATACCTCTTGAGCCTGTGCCTTCATGTTGCACCTGTAAGCTTTGTCTGTCATCGGTACCTGTCTCCTCCATTGTCTGCTGCTCTTCCTTGCCAGTCTCCAAACTTTCAATATATGATTGAAGTGTTTTGGGGTCAAGAACAACAAAGGGCTCATCAATGCCAACAACAGCAACCCCACAGTTACCACTGCTCAACTCTTCTTCTTGCAGTGACTCTTTCACTGCAAACAGAGCATGGCGTATCAGTTCGTCCTTGGTGCACTCCATGAAGGTTTCAAATTTGCGCTCCAGATAAGTCTTTGCAGCCTGAGAACGGGAGCCAATGGCAAATGCTTGATACTCTGAGTAGTTACCCGAAGGGCAGTTCTGATAGAGGTGAGGTCCTGTTTCATCCAACCCTGCAACCAGCAAACCCACTCCATAGGGTCGCTTCCATGAACGCTGTGTGCAAACCTACACACACACCAGAAGAGAGAGAGAACAAAAAAAAACTGCCTTAGTTTGCACAAGACCTTGCAAGTACATTAAAGATATGCATTCAGATTTCTCAAACAGGAAATCCAATCCAAGATGCATGCATTGCACCACAAAGGTGACCAGGACTGACACATATAAGTAAGATTTCAAGCCATAGTGAGAAGCAAAGCAAGATGCATGGGATCAAGAGCAGACTCTAATGCACAAACCCTAATACTAATGTTAACACACACACATACAGTCAGAGTCTTTATAAAAAGCTATTTAAACTTCCCCTATAATAATTGGTAAACGACTTAGAGACAGGCATCTCTCCACACAGAGTAAGAGTTAATTCTTTCAGACATCAGTCTTTTGGAGTGTCATCTGAGAGAAAACCCTAAACTGCAAGATATAAGGAACAACATTGCACATATAAGTAAGATTTAAAGGCACAGTGAGAAGCAAAGTAAAATGCATTGGATCAAGCACAGGCTCTAATGCACAAACCCTAATACAAATGTTAACATACGCACAGAGTCAGAGCCTTGATAAAAAGCTGTTTAAACTCCTCCTGAAATTAAGAAGTAAATGATTAGAGAGTCAGGCAACTCTTCCTGCAGAGTCAGAGTTCATTCTTTCATACATCAGTCTTTGGATTGTCATCTGAGAGAAAACCCTAAACTGCAAGAGCGCCACTTTCTTTGACCATTTGCAAGAGAATACAAACGGTGTTATTCGTGGAGTTGCAGTACCTGAGCTTTATCAGCAACTTGAACCACCAGACGACCTACAGGCAAAGGCGATTCAAACACGAAATGGTGATTGATACACTCAGACCGCATGTAACGGGACAACACACGGCCATCAGCAGTCAGGCCTGCCATAGCAATCCCGATATGGTTATCGATCTTGAACAGCTTCTTCTGATGGGCAGAAAGCTCCGATGATGCCTTGTTCACAGTTGCCAGAACTACATGGGTTTTGGATCGGAGACCAATAGCCGCACTTCCTTGCTTCACGGCTTCCATTGCGTATTCCACTTGATGAAGCCGTCCCGCGGGGCTCCATGTGGTAACGTCAGTGTCATACTGATTCCTGAACATCCTTCCTTCC
>Ga0209208_10004950_pt1 | contig 18679 bp, 16 predicted proteins | sample S1TSphfallax_3_FD_187694 | JGI IMG/M metagenome (GOLD analysis project Ga0209208, IMG submission 187694) | Host-associated microbial communities from peat moss isolated from Minnesota, USA - S1T2_Fd - Sphagnum fallax MG (SPAdes) (version 2) | ecosystem: Host-associated > Plants > Peat moss >... | reverse complement strand
TTTTCCTTCTTTTGAGCTTAGTTTTGTCATTTATTTTATTTTAATTTATTTTTGGTCAAAATGTCAAACATCTTAAACAATTTTTTTTCATAATCAAACAAACTTGAAGGATCAACCAATCATTTCAATTGGAAAATCAGGAATCAAACATCTCTAAAAAAGGGGAAAAGTTTGGGATTTGGTTGCCCAACTAATTATTTTTGGCATAATATTAGTGAATGGAGTCAGTAATGTTGGATCTAGTTTGTCAACTATGTAACTAGTAGTCACAATTCCTATGTGGCCAACAACCACAACTACTACACCAATAGTTACAATTGAGACTTCATCTATACATCCCAGACACACAATCATATTTGAGCCTACTAATCTAACATACAAGCAAGAAAAGGCTATGTCAATGATTATTTCTTCTGTGAAATATGAGCTCTTACTGATTCTTTTTGGAAAAGATCTTTAGGAAGCTTGCTAACTTCTTGGAAAGTTATATGAAATAAAAGATTTCACTAGGAAATTTTTTCTTTGCAACAAGCTAAACCAACTTAAAATGGGAGAAAAAATTGGTGGATCTAAAATTATTTCAAAGAAATTAGGTCCAAACTATTTCAATTAGGTGGAATCAAAGTCATTATTGATAATGATGATCTAATCCAAATTATACTCAACGTTCCCCCTAACAGCTACAAACCATTCAATTAGTCTTTGTCTCCAAGAAAAAACTCTCCAACATGTGATGAGTTGGTAGGGTGACTAATTCATGAAAAACATCATTGAACACCATGATTCAACAATAAGCATGACAAAGCTTTTTTTGTGCGTACTTGGCGTCCCTTCAAGGACTCAACAATGATGATCCTCACAAAAAAACATGCATCTATTGTGGTCGGTTTGGCCATTAGTTACAAGATTGTCATGAAAAAGAAATTGACATCCTGAAACTTGAAACAGATAAGCGTACTAGACTTAAGGTTAATAAGCTTCATCAATTAACCAACATTGTGGAAGAGGAAAATGATTCTAGAGAACATGGAGAAAATGAACAACAAGACACTCCCATTATAGAACTATTTCAACTTGCAATAGTTTTAAGGTGAAAACATGGTTAGGTGGCTCAAAAATGGCATTTGAAAGTCCATAATCTAACATTAATGATTTTTTTACAATTTTAACAATTATCAAACCATAAAATCCTTTAATTATCCCCTGATTTTGATCATAAATATTAATAAACCAACTTATGAATATCCTTAAACATGTGATTGATCAAAAAATCCACATAAAAGATTAAATTTTTAAATGTGAAATGGACTTTCAAAGATAAAAACTTACAATAATCACATCATTTAAGACTTTTAAAACTTAAAAATATATCTATTAGGAAAGTTTCAATGCACTTCATTATTAAATTCTTCATTTGATGATGGGTCCAATTATACTATAAAGAGCCACATGTGCCCTCTTAGACCACTATTGTTTTTTTTAAATTGTGTTTTTAGTGTCAAAATTGCTTTTAAACTAATTTTAGACAATTTTTAAGCAGTGGTTACAAAGTTTTAAAAGTTTTTATATGTATTTTTCATTCATTATATTGATTCCAAATATTTTGATATGTAAATAATGTAATCACAATAACATTTTATATATAAAAAAAAAAAATTATTTTTTTTACAATCCAAAGTTCAAAAATTTTAAACAATGGTTCTGATTGTTAATGGTACATGGTAGTATGCCTACACCTTTTTTTGTTGTTTTAAAAAAATATTCTTAGAATCTTTTAAATAAGTATTTCAAAAAAACATTAAAAATCTTTAAAGTTTTCTTGACACTGTTATGTTACGGAGTATATTAAAAAATATCCCAAAATATGTCAGAATTGTTTTTTTCAAATTGTGCTTTTAGTGTTAAAACTACATTTAAATTGTCGTTACAAGTCCTTAAAAGTGTAAATTACCTTTTTTTTACTCATTAGATTGATTTCAAATTTTTATGAAATGTACATAATGTATTCATAATAACATTTTATAAAAAATATTGTATTTATTATTAATTTTTTCTACAATTAAAATTTCAAAAAATTAAAGAATGGTTACTACTTTTACTGGTACATGTTAGTATGATTACACCCTGATGTTTTATTTATTTTATTTATTTTGATACTATTTTGACATTTTTTTGAATCCACATTTTTCATTTTTTATGTGTGACAAACATAGTGTTATTGTGGGTGCAATGGCATTATCATGTATCATTAGTAGTCATAACCACTACTTTTTTTTAAAAATTTGCTTCAAAAACTTCGAAAATAAAATTTGAATTTGAATTTTTTTTGCATAATATTATTTGTAACATAATTACACTAGTGCACAAAGTATGACATTATTTCAACATCATTTGGACCTTGAAAAGTAAAAACATACAAATGTAGCCAATGTTTTTTTATTTTTTCAAGTGTTTAAGTTTTAATTTCCAATGACACAATGAACATTTTATACAAAACTTTTTCACAAAAAGCTTCAATGTTGACCACTTTATATCATCAAACTTGAAATAAAGTGGTTTTGATTCGACTCAAAAAAATTCAAATTTTTTAATAATTAAAATAATATTATTTATTTTAACCAACACATAATAACACATTTATACACACCTAGATTTATGTGTGCATAAGTCAAATTAATGATTTAATTTGTGGGTTTTACATTGGCCAAGGGTAATTATACAAGTTTTGAATGCTTTACAACTAAAAAATTTAATTTAAACAATGTCTTGATTATTTAAGCTTGAAATGGATGAAGATATCAATGATTGTTTACTTTTCAATGTGATAAGGACATGACGATCTACTTTTCATCTACCTCCTCATGTTGGTGGGTTTTTTGAACAAGACAATTTGAAGGTCATGAAAACATCCAAAGTGATTGGTGATGGTTTAGGGTTAAATGAGCGAGATCCTTTGAGTTCACTTCACGAGGGAAGGGAAAAGTTCTAGGAATGAGATGAGGTCATCAAGAAGATCTATTAGAACACTAATGCACCACTACTAAAGTACTAATGTTCAACTACGTTATGATTATAAAACAATTATTTTTAATTAACTTAATAAAAATACATATTCATTAGTTATTCATATTTTTCATCATATGTGTTTCATTTTGAGTGATTTAAATTGTTATGGGAACACTACTTCAAACTCAAAAAATCATCTTTGAAGTGCAAAATAAAGGAGTAATGAAAAAATAACAAGAAGATAAATAAGTTTTCCAACTTACAAAACATGTTTTTCCCCATTTTTTTTCTCTTTGGACCCCTCTACCTTTCAACACTTTCTTATTTTATATTCATTTTAAACGATTTGAAATGGGTGCAATCACATTAACACAAACCACATCAAGTGTAACCATTGCTTATTTTTTCACATTTAGAAGTGGTAATTTAATTTTCTGTTGAAAATATAAGATTTTTTTTATATAATACGGTTCATAATATATTATTGGAACATGTGAATTAATTTTAAAAATATCCAATGAATAATAAGCTCTCAAAAACATTGATTAAACATTGTAACGCATGTTTTTTAGCACTAAAAGGACTTCAAAATAGACTTCAAAATTTTGACAGTTACACATATTTTGAAATCTTTTACATAAACTTTGACATAATAATATAAAGAAAATTATAAAGTGGTAGAAGTGAATTTAATTCCTAAAGAATTATTCCACATTACTATAACAACAAATTTGCACTTCACATGCATACATTCATTATTTCTAAACACACTTAATTCTACCATTCATTGAAACACCATGTTCATGGTTATTTCATATGACCAAAATCTGCATTTCAAAATACATTGTAAAAACTCCAAAGACAAGATTTCAATTCATTTCATCATGTTCTGATATTATAGCAAATTCACACAACAATTTGAACATAAAAATCACTACAAAAGTTTGTACTTCTCTATTTTACTAAAAATTCCATTAAAATTATAGCAAAATTCCATATTTTACTGAATTAAAATCCAAAACAACAAAATATCTATGGTATATCAAAAGAAAATCTATGGTTTTCTACTACAAAATATCTACAACTCCTCCTACTCTTTCCAAAATTGTGTCTAAAAATCATCTTTTTTTCCCAAAACTCTCCCCTTTAAGCAATCCCAAGTCACATCAGACTTTACCTCTTATACAAGCACTTGACCAAATTCTAGCCTCATATACTTGCTTGTCTCCAAGTAAGCATACAGGGAGTTGCAGAAGAAAGAGGTATGGTATGGAACCAGTCTATTAAAGTGGGCTTTTAAAAATCAACGTACGAGCCCAAACACTTACTGTCTTCCACGGGCTGCCTCCACCCACCGGCCTGGAATCCAGGCGCTCGTTCACTATCCTTAGACCACTGGCTACGGCAACGTCATGGTAGGCAAGAAATATGCGTGTGTGTTGAGGATGGGAAAATTAATGTGTGTAGACATAATCAATGATTTACACAACTTGGTGTCACGTGGTGTGCCATTCATGATTAGGTGTGAGGTAAGCGTGACATATTCCTATTTGTCAAAATGTTTTTGGTTTAATCCAGGTGATATATGAAACCACTGTCTAAATCCATTCAATTCATGTCTAATAATGTGCATGTTGCCGCAAATTTGGAAAGCAGCAAATTCCAGCAACCACACCAATAATTCATAAGGTGATCAGTGGTAGGAGGCTAATATGATGCTTGATTCTGGGAGCTTGAATTCTAATTACTGTTGGGGTGAAACCAAGAATTCTGCATTATGTCCCTCTAATAAGTCACCAGCATTGAGCATTAATATTATTTTTGTGCTTCGTAGTCAGTGTGTCTTCTTTTCCTTGCAAGGAAGGAGCCTAGCGGTGTAAGAATCATGCAGCTGTGATGAGTTCAAAGAGACATACAAAAACTTGCCTGTACATTGTATGGCATCCATTAGACTGATATTCACATTGTATGTGTTTCATTAGGCTGTTGTATGTGACTCAAAATATGTAACTGAAGTGGATTCTATGCAGGCAAATATGCTTGGTGTTAATTTGAAGGTTTACATTCAGATTTCAGACGTCACAGTGAATGCCATGCTTATTTTTATTCTGCCCAACGTTCAGAAGTTGTTTTGTTTGCCAAAGGTAGATGAGATTGGGATAAGGTCCAAAAGAATCATCCATGGATGTCTCCTGAAACCTAGCATTTCCAATGTCAAAGGTGGATGGAACTCAATCCATGGGTTTTTTTACCTGCATCCAAATGTTGTGGGTGCAGGTTATTAATGTGAAACCCTGAAAAATCAGCAGGACTTAAAGACCATGATCCTTCCATTTTCCAAAAAAAAAAGCCGAGATAGAAACTGAGATAGCACAATACTCAATTTTCTTAGGGAAAAAAATCATACATGTAACCAGGTTGATTTTGATGGCCTAACATTAGTGTATCCATCTTTTTTTGGACTTGTTGAACTTTGGAATTTTTTTTAAATCATTAAAAGAAAGGGTTTTAATAGATTTTTTTAACTGATTACATTAACTATGTTATCTAGACTTTGAAAGTTTAATGATGTAAAAAAATATTTAGGATTTTGATGTTCCGATTCATTGTGTTTACAAAATGTTTTGGTAAGGAACATTTTTGAAACAATGCTTGATTTTTTCTAGATATAATTTTCAAAATTATTTTAGATGTTATTTTATTTGAATATTTTATTAGGTAATTAATTGAGTAAATATAATATAGTTATGAATTTCTAAAGTTTAGGATCATGATTCTTGAAGGGCCATTACAATTACAAATATAATCTGTAGCAATTCTCCAAAAAAAAAATTCAGTGAAAATTTAAGACCAAATATTTTGACATGCAATAGATTAACATGAAAAAACAAATCTATACTTAAATGAAACGTTTAAAAGAAAGAACCCATGAACATTATTTGTTAATTTTAGTTTGTCAATTATTCTTTTTATTGTTATTAGTGTGTCCACCCAATCATACTTTCACCTAAGCAGACTGTTAAAATTAAAAAATTCAATGCTTGTTAATTTATTAATTGGTTATCAAAAAATCATTAACCAATTGGAAGGTTATTAATAACCTGATTAATAACTAGGTGAAAATTCAATATTAACTAGCCAGCCTTCTGGGTCATGTACACTTACTTCACAAGGCATAAAAAATCATTTGAAAGCCAGAATAACCCCCAAATCAACATGCACTATCTGGCTATGGAATTATGTGACCAGAGAAACAGTGGTTTTCTTTCTGGCAAAAAAAATCCATTTTTTGACAAAGAAATTGGGACGGTTTTGGAAATGTGTTTTTTTCTCGTGTACATTCAAATAATTTTGTTATTTTTTCAGTTAAATTTCATCAAAATTCCAATATGAGAAAGAGAGAAAAAAACCACTGATGAGAACATAAAAAATCAGAAAAAGCCCTAGTAGCCAAGGGTGTGATCATAATGAGGCTTTTGTTGTACATTTCACATGCTATGTACATGTTAAGCTTTCAAATCCATCATGATCAAGCTAGGTACTACACAGGGGAATAATGTGTGAGGTTGATATTGGCTGCAATAACATTAGCATCCCTGTATGTTTTCTCTCATGTACACATACTTCCAAAGGCATAGAAATTCAATCCAATAGCCCTAAATCAACATGCACTATCTGACTGGAAATCTGTGACATAAGAACATTTGATCAAGTAGTTGGTGATGTGGGGGCCTGAAATGATGGCTGAAAAGATTTGCAACACACTCAGATGGCATCAAAATGGCTGCTTCAACCTTCAGTAGCTCAACCCTTGAACATGTAAGAACTCAATATGGGTTTGTGCTTCATCCCAGTGATTTTTGGAGGCAATTTTATGGTATTTTACATCATTTTATTTGGAAAATTTTGCTTTCTGGGGTAAAATCTGTTTTAAAATTCATTACAAATTTGAAATTCCTGCTAAATGACAAATTTGAGAAAAAAAAAAAAAACCAACTACTTAATCCCACGGCAGGAATTCAAAACGGTACTGAAGCCACCATGTTGATTGCAATCACAAGGAATCCCACAAAAAGACCAGTACTCCTAGCTGCTTCTTGATCATGGATAGGCAGTTGAGTATGATTCAAGTTGTCATGGAAAATCCTGAACTATTTTTCTCGTTTCTGTCCTTAATGACAATAAAACTATTATGCAATGATGGCCCACAATCAAATGAAAAGTAGGAGAAAAACAAGAAAGAAAAGAAATAACTAGGGATGTGATTGAGACCGACACTGATTACAGAGTGGGTGTAAATTGACAATAACAGATCCTTACCATCCTTAAGGAGTTGGTGTAAGTGAATAGCCAGACCTATAAGCAGCAGCTGGCATGTTGCTGTTGTTTATGGCACAAGGGACAGGATTTAGGTTTAGGACTACAGTCACCCACCCTGCATTAGTTTGATTTGGACAGTTCAGTTACAAATTCAAGGCTTACAACATTTTGCAGATTAGTATGGTCATTCAAGTACTTTGGATGTGATACATTTGTTCTTTGGTCACAGCAAGGAGCTGAACAATGTCACAAAAAAGGAGTACCTGCTTTTTTGGGCAATGCAAAAAAGAGGAAAATAAGTTTCAAAACAAAACATCCAAAAAGTTCATAATGGAGTAGGACACATCTACGTGTTCAAAATGATTTTATTGTGTATAATAAAATAAAAATTGTCATAATTTTTTTTTAAGTTGAATTTTTATCCTGAGGTTTAGGGTTTTCAGGTTAGGGAAGCCGCAGGTCTAGGCAAGGTCTAGAGACTGCTGTTTGTTTTCCTGTTTTTTTGGTACACTGGCCTTGAGAAGGCGGTTCTCGAATCCTAAGCCTGTTCTTGACCTGGTTCTCACAGTGAGAACCAGTTGACATAGTTGACATGGTTGATTCTGAGAACTAGATAGAGAACCAACCTCTGGTTCTTACATGAACGAGAACCAGTTGTGAGAATCAATTCTCTTTATTTTTAATTTTGGAAAACCGGGCAGAATTTGCATCCGGTTCTTGGTAGTTTAGGGTTTAGGATTCCTACACTGCCATCATCTAGGGAGGGGGAGGCATTATTTTAGGGTCAGGGATAAAGAAAGTGTATAAAAATGAAGCCTAAGTTTCAATTTTGGTCACAATAACTTTTTTTTGTCTTCTAGTGTTCTTGTGATGTTCATTTTGTATTTGTTTGCTTGCTATTCTTATTTTGTGTTGCATTTGCTAGATACTAGTTTTTAGAATCTAGGTTTATTTTTTCCACATTCCTCTTGCGCTACTCCTCACACTATTGCTCCTCATGTTGTTTCTTGTGCCACTCTTTTCGCATTGCTTTTCTAGCGTTGCTCCTCTATTGTTGCTCCTCATGCAACTCTTTTTGCATTATTGTTTTTTTCACACTACCTTTTCTCATGTTGTCGTTCCTTACATGTTGCCACTCTTCTCACATTGCCATTCCTCTCATGTTGCTATTCTTCTCACGTTGTTCTTCCTCGCACAATTTCTCTCACACTACACCTCTTACACATTATTCCTTTCGCACTTCTCTTCTCATGCTGGAGATTTTGCATCGCTAGTCTCATGTTGTAGCTTTTGTGATGCTCCTCGTTACAACTTTGCATTGCTTCTTGCATTGCAACTCTTCTTTCATTGCCACTCCCCTTGTGCTATTTTTCTTGCCTTGCTGCTCCTTCCACATTGTCATTCCTATGATGTTGTTCTTCTCGTATCATCCCATATTTTAAGTACATGTTAGCCTAATTTCTATTGTTTTTCTCATGCTACCATTGCTATTCTTCTCATGTTGTTGCTCTATTTTGTTTAGTTAGTATGGTATTTCCCCTACCTTTGCCATGTGTTGGTCAAAGCTTGAAGCTTCAACACCAACTCGAACACGAAAGGTAAGTTCCATTATGTATTTTCCATTTTTTGATTTTTGATTTTTATTTTAGTTGCAACTTTGTTTTTTTATTTCTTTCAAATTGTTGTTTTTTTTTGTTTTTTTTTTTTTCTTTTTTTTTTTTCATTTTGTGTTGTTTCTTTTCATTATTTAATAATTTTTTAATTAATGTGCTTCTTCTTTTTTGTAGGATTTTCTAAACTTAAACATGACTATACATTTTTTTCACCCAAAAAACCCATACTTTTTCCACCTTATAATACTTAATCCCTAAATTTTGTTGAAAAGTTTAGGAATATACATATCTTATTTTTATAAAATCTTAGAAGATAGATTGCATTTTGTAGTTGTTTGTAAATATTAATTTTTAGTCTTCAATTTTTAGTCTTTGATAAGAGCATAAAATTGTTTAGTTTTTTCCCTTGTTCATTAGGGCAATAATTCTTCGATACACAAATCAAAGTAATAATGGAATAGTCTTCTGAAAAAAAATATGTGTGTGATGTGTATATGAATGAAGTACGAGTAAAAGATGAAATGTTGCCAAAACTTGAAGAAATGGGCAATTTGCAAACAAAAGTAAGTAGGAATCCATAAATGAATAAAAAATTTAAAGTTACATGCACAAAGAACATTTTGGAAAGGAAATAGTAGAAATGCATCGTGTTGGGCATTTTATTGTGTTAATGATAACAAAGAAGTTAATGTAACAACTCTTCAAACTATGCATTGTATTCTTTGTCACAATAATCTAATATTGAATGTAAATCCAACAACACAAGCTAGAAAGGATTAATCATATATAATACAATTAATGGCATAGTTGCATTGAGGAAACATGTTAATTCAAATCATCTTAATATTTTTTTAAAAAATTGAATAAGAAATTGATTATTCTTTGAGAGAAGATAAAAAAACAACTTTCCAAAAAAAGATGAAATGTTTCTTCTAATTCCATATTTAGTTTTTTTACTGCAAAAGAACCTTTTAAGAAAGATGATGTGCAACAAAATGTTTTTTTGGAAGATTTAACTCTTTTAATTATTAAAAACCACCTTCCTTTACAATTTGTAAAAGTAGTTGGTTAAAAATATTTAATATGCATTTATGTCCCAGAATTGTTTTTCTTTCCAAAAAACAAATTTTTAATGAATTACTTCCTGAATTAATGGAAAAACTAAAACAATTATATGTTTTACCAACTTTAGTAGAATGTCATTCTACAACTGCAAACTTTGATATGTGGATGTCAAAGTTGGACTTGATATTTTTGCATTAGTGATTAATTTTTAGGGAGATGATTGGCAACCAAAGCACATTACCCTTGGTCTTCTTGAGCCAATAGACACTTCTAGACAAACTTTGGTTAAAACGTTAACAAAATTGTTGGATAGTTATGCATTGGGGAGAAAAATTATTGTTTATGTCAAGGATGAGGGATCTAATTTGAACATTATGATTATAATGTTAAAATCAATTATAAGTTGTGTTATGTTGGGTTTGGAGGAAAGTTTTCAAGGCATTTGTTTTGGGCATGCATTTTCCAAAGCTTGCCAATATGCTACAATAAAGGAATTTTTTTGGAAAGATTTACAATATGTGTCAATCAAATCTGTTCAAAGAGATTTGCATAAATGCATAACTTGGCCAAAAAAATCTAGCAAAGGTAAGCAAAAATGGGAAAAAGCATGTGTGAATTCAGGTCTTTTCCTTCAGAAATTAAATACTCCAATGAAGACAAGGTAAATTTTTTGTTTTTTAAACTTTACATGCACATTTTTTGTCAATATTTACTTTGCATAACATTTTCTTCATGTTTTTTCAACTACCATTGTGCATAATCTAACATTTTTTTTTGCTATTGGAGATTTGCCAACAAAATTATTTTTGTCTAGGAAGCTTTGTAGTTCAAAGAAGTAGTTATATTATGTTATAGTAGGTAGAATTATCTGAGGATGAATGCAAAAGTACCACCTCCTTTGACATGGCACATTTGTTGCATCATTGTTGATACTCTTGGCCTTGTTGTGTCTACTTGTATTTTGAACCAGTCTAGGGGTCATTAGTTGTTAGATGATGCATTAAATTCTACCATATCCATGAGTTTAAAATTTAGGGATGAAATCCATTTTGTAACCTTTGACGACTTAATGGAAGAAGATGGAAATGTTGTTTATGAGTTGTCATGTTTGGCTTCCAACATAAAGAAAGAATCTTGTGAGTTCGTGTTTGCCCATGGCTCGTCCATGCACCAAAAGTGCTCCAACTATGCATTAACCAACTTGTTGTTTGGTTTGTGCAGGTCCGTGTGAATAATTGACCCACTTGTCATTCGTCCTAGTCTCTATCCCAAAGCTCTAGCACGCCCTTCGACCCCCAAAGTGCTCCGAACTAAGGAACGTACCCCAGTTATTTATCCTTTCGATGTTTTCACCTAGGACTCGCAATTGAGTCTATCAAGGAGCTTGGGGGTGTGTTAAGATCGGTGGTACAAGTATGTTAAGGAGAATAAGGGGGATAAAAAAGATAACTATTAGTCTGCCTTGGAATTAACAAAAATCTTTTAGTATCTATTTGTTCATCAAAAGGAAATTCCATAGAAACCACCAACCAAAGTAAAAAGAACTAGGGAGGAAATGTAGACAACAATAGACAATAGAAAAAAAGTTTTAGTAAAATTTCCAAGAAGTGTTCTTAAGAGGAAGAATAAAACTAAAGAAAGTGGAACCTTAGGCTTAGGAGTGAATAAGGAACAAGAAAGCACAAAAGTAAGGGCAAAGTAAATGATGAAGGGTAGTGCCAAGAGTGGTACAAACATTTAGACAAACTATAAAGTTACCATAGATGGCATTTTCACACGAGAAATAGCTGAGGGATCCGGAGCACAAGCAGGAGGTACCAAAGATGAAAACTCCATAGGAGAAACAATTAAAGGAATAAAAATTAGAAAGTTAAGAGGGAACATGACATAAGGTTTCTTGAGGGTGAGGAGCATTTGCACTTTGATGGGGATATATATGAAGATTGGATGGAGACCACTAGAAGTCCACAACATTTCCAACATTTGCAATAACATTTATAACAACAACAACAAACATAGGAAGGTTTACAAACTGGACTACAAATAAAGAGAGTGGAGACTTAGCCTTCTTTTGTAGTGGTTAGACCATTAAAAATATAGGTACTAGTTAATATACCATGATCTATAAAGGGATTTCCATTTGAATTTGAGTTGGGGAGCAAATTGGTGTAGGAAATGGAAACATTTGTAAAAGGATTTAAATATCTTATGACATATACAAGTACACCAAAGTCCATGGAGGAGGTAGTTGTAGAAGTAATGCAAACATAGAAGGCAACTAAATTATTTCAAACTATTGCAATTGTAAGTCTAAATATGGGGAATTTGAATATGGAAGTGAGAAGTTTGAAAAATAGATTAGCCACATGGGAGAAGGAAAATGCAGTACTACAAGAAGAATTGGATAAGGAGAGGGACTTCTTGATACACCCCCAAGCTCCTTGATAGATTCAATTATAAATCCTAAGTGAAAACATCGGAAGGATAAGGAAATGGGTTAGTACGCTCCTTGGTTCATAACACTTTGGAGGTAGAGGGGCATGCTAGAGCTCCGAAATGGAGATTAGGACGAATGACAAGTGGGTCAATTATTCACACAGACCTGCACAAACCAAATAACAAGTTGGTTAATGCATAGTTGGAACACTTTTGGTGCATGAATGAACCATGGGCAAACGTGGATTCATAAGATTCATCACAACTTGGACTTGGAAGAAGCCATCACCTTCCCCCTTATAGTATTCTCTATGCTTGGCAATGGGCCCTACACCCAAACGTCATTTTGTCCTGGGATTCCCAAGTTGAGAATCTTGAAATTTCCGAAATGGGGATTTTTGCAACTTTGGAGGCCCATAACGTTTTGTGAAAACCTCTGATTGAGATGAAGTTTAAGGAAATGTTATACCCCTTGTCGAGAGCTTTCAAACAATATGTGGCACGCCACCTACACGTAAGAAAATTAAGGTGATTCCTGATTTTTAATTGTCAAGAGTCAAATTTGCAGTTTGACTCCCGGCCTTTTTTTTGGCCATAACTTATGTTTTAAGTATTTAAATGGGTCACGCGAACCCATTTTAGACATTTGCGTCTCAAAGGCTTTCGAATGGTATAAGGAACATTTCAACCCAATGGTTTTTAAACCTTACAATCGCCCTCTGAAAATTTGAAAATTCATTGGAATTCCAACTTTGGCTTAACATAAAGTTGATGAAGAAATTTTGAGATACAAGTTGGAAGCTTATCAAAAGAATTTTTCAGATTTTATCTATGGTAGTCCAACAAGTATAGAAACATTAGGCTAAGATGAGGAAACTAAAGTAGGTCCCAATGGAACAATTCAGGAAGAAGTGCAGATGGAGGGACTAGACTTCAAAAGTGGAGTAGCTCAAGAAAAAGGGGTCAGGAAAAGAAAGAATCACAAAGAACTCATGAAAGAACATGTGGAGACTATTCCAACAATAAAAGAAGATGTGTCCAAGATATAGCCTCTGGAAATAGAACCACAAATTGAGTTAGTGGAGGAGGAGGTTAAAATTATAAAAACAAAGATACAAGTCAGAATTGTAGAACTAGAGGTGGGTACATAACCATTGGTTGTTGTATAGGTGGTGATTATAGAGATTGTAGTAAAGGAGATAGATGTTTAAAAGGATACAAAATACTCTCATTTCATTTTCTATCATTTTACAAGGATTTCAAGGATGGAATCTAAAGTACAAAGGGGTTAATGTTAAGGGGGTAAGATGAATACATGGTTTGGATGAACAAGGCATTTGGACATTGTTAGTTTGAATTTTTAATTTTTGTTGTTTTTGTTCTAATTTCCCAAAAGAGCCCAGTGTAACTTGTCACAAAATTTGGAAGGGAAAGAAGGAAGGAAGGATTCTTCCTGGGGTAATCTCAGAGTCAGATGCCTGCTTTTCTCACTATTCTCCAATGTCTGTTTTTCTCTTGTATTATAACACAAGTATGGCATTCCCATGCAGAAGAAAGCAGGAGTCATGAGAATAGAATAAGTTAATTAAAAGCACCCATCAATTTGCACCTAATTATAGATAAATATACTAATTAATTTAAAGCACCCATCAATTTGGAACGAAAGCATCAGGATTTATTTTTTTCAATTTTGTCAGGTGGGTGGACTGGCAATAATCTACAAGAGGAATTAGCCAAATTTGGCTACAGGTTAGTGAGATAGACAGATAAGTAATTTTTTAAAAGAAAGTTGCTATATTTTGGTGAATTGTTCTAATTTAATTGTCTAAATATGGCGCCAAATTAAATCATAACTTTTTTGCACTTACGCAAATTGTTGGCCTTCCAAGGAAAGGAAAGTTAGATTTAAAAAAAAGGAATGATCCAATGGAGACATGCCAGTGGCACCTGCACAATCTCGTTGTCCCTCAGTCTATCCACAATATGTGTGTATGCATGTGTATTTCGGCTTTACCCTTTGTGCCATCCATCGCTACCGCTGTTTTCCGATGCTCATGGAATGGGTTTAGGGTTTGAACCCTGGATTGGGTTTCATTGCAATTTCTTCTTCTTTGTCTTGGCTTCATTATACCTTGAAGTTCTTTGTGCAACATGGGCCTTATGTTGCTGCAGCTTACCTGGAGACTTCGGCTTTGATCCTCTTGGTCTTGGTAAGGATGCCTAATTTGCCCCTAAACCCTAAAACATTTCTTGTCTGCTTCCAATACAAGCAGGCAGAGTAAAATTTTGCATAATTAACACAGAATATTGAGCAGCTCTAATTATGTACGCACATATCACGATGTTGTTTATGGCCGTAAAGTTTTCACAGAATGTAGTTCAAGACGTGTTCATGCCTCCAGCACATATGCTCCTGCTGCTGTTTGGTTACATGATGATTTGATGCAGCTCTGGATCGATACACATGATTTTTTTTTCTTATACTGATGATGCTCGAGCATGTGACTCAATGCTGCAGGATCTGTGCCTGAGTTGCTCAAATGCTTTGTGCAATCTGAGATTGTACACTGCTGATGAACCATGCTTGGAGCAGCTGGTATCTTCATTCCTGAGGCCCTTACAAAGGCTGGAATTCTCAATACCCCGTCATGGTTCACTGCAGGAGAGGCTACATACTTCACAGATTCTACAACAGTGTTTGTGGTGGAGATCATTCTCTTTGCATGGGCAGAGGGAAGGAGATGGGATTATATCCTACGGTGTGAGATTATATCCCACCCACACAATGAAACTGGACATCTTTTTTACACCATGAATGTTTTCAGGAGAAGGGGCTAAGAAGAACAAACCAAGCCAAGATACAAAATCAGGGTTCTGTTGGATAAAACTAACAGATTGGGCAAGTGCCTGCAATTGAGCTATGTTTAACGTAGATTTTTGCTCTACACTAAAGATAGATGAGCTGTTTTGCTTGATCCTTGCCAGCTCAAAGAACAATTAGCACTAACACACATGAGAAGACCTCATCATAGTATCAACAGACCTCCAGTAAATGGCACAAATGAACAAGGAGGCATACCTCCTGGGCAGCACATTGCAGCTCACTGTGCAATTGATCCACCTCTGAAAGGGCAATCTGGCTTTCTTTGTCTATGGCATGTACTGCTGATACAACTGACTCAGCAGCATCAGCAGTTTTTGAGAGGCGATCTGACAACTCTTTGATGATGTAATCCCTTGCCTTCAAGTCTCTTGTCAGTTGATTAAGCACTGCATCTTTGACTCTTAAAGTTTCCTGATGAGCACACAACCAGATGCTACATGGTTAACATCAAAAGCTTCATTTAAAGTGCAGATTGTCTGTACTATCAGCACAGACCCAGACCATCAGAAGTACATTTGAACGCTATTAAGTAGTGGAGTTAACCAAACCTTCAAGATTCCCACATTATCCATGCTACCAGCAGCTTGGGGGCTGGATGGAGATGCAGCAGGGAACTTCAGCGAGCTGTGGTGTTTGCAGCAGCAACCAGGGCAGCCATGGTCCCAAGCTTGGCATGCCCAATGCCACTTAATGAACTGAAAGCTGCTTCTTGGGCTTTCAAGACCAAAGCTGCTGCCCTCCAACAGTCAGTAAGACCATGCATACAGATTAGAAGTTGCTGATGGTACCTTTGAATTGAGTACTGATTCTTGGAAGAACAGTACCTGACCAAAAGTCATGTGAATTCATGTGAAATACCTAGAGATTATGTGAGTACATCTGTAGCAGTCAAGAAGCTCACAATTGTTACTTGCCTCTACCTCCTCCCTAAGGAGCAAGAAAGAGCAATTGGCTCACCTTAGAGTTGCCACCCAAGCTCTTGCTGCAACCGGTCTATTAGCACAGAGATAGAACTCTTTCTTCTGTGGGGTGCCAATATCTGAGTGTTTGCAAGATGTAAGTATACATTGACCACTTCTTCTGGTATGCGAAGTCACAAACACTCAAATCTCAGGAGCATTACAATAGACATACATACCAAATGTACAGCAGAGAGGAAGTCTGATAGCACAGATCACATCATCCACTGCAAGACATTGCCCAAAGTAGAGACAACTTATGAACTATGTCCAGAAGAATCAGTAGCTAACTATTTGGAGAAATCATATGAAAGTGGAGAGGTTATGATTTCTCCAAATAGTTAGCTACTGAATATGAACAATTCCTTCTAGGTTAAGTTTTTTTATTTGATGAGCCATAAACAACACATGATTGACATTTAGCATATAGAAAAAACACCTGAATATCGAACTTTGCTTTGAGAGATACAAAAGCAGCATCCATCATACTTTGGGTCCCCGCTGCACATCAAAAATGCACATCACAACATTACAAAAGCCAACTGCACATTGCACACACCTCTGCAGATTGGCTAACAGACTGCTTCTCAGAGTCCTACTTAATAAACTGAGTAACATCTCCCTACTTGGGATACACAGAGCAGATGGTATGACAGACAGTGTATGGTAGCAGGTCAGTACTGGATATTCACAGGAGACACAGTGATAGTGATGTCTCCATCAAATATTATCAATCCTCTGACCCTTGCATCACCTCTTTGTAATCTGCAAACATTGACAGCAAAGACATCATGATGATAATAATGTGCCCAAAGCATGAAGTCTGAGGAACACAAACCCTCCCCCCTCCACCAATCAGGTAAATACACTAAGCGATTTGACTAGGTGCCCAACTGACACAACAATTTTATTGGAATACACTTTGTTGCTGCGAGGACATCTACCCTTCACCTTCCAGAGTACACTTCATATTTCTTACTTGTACTTCATCTTGCCAGTTCAGGGATCCATAGCTACACAAGAAGAACAATGATCAGCAGCCAATGGATCTTTATCTCGTTCACTTCCCCCTCCCTCTTGCAAACACCCCGCAACCCAGAAACATTTAGATAACATTCTGATTATGCTGTACTGTTCTAATTCAGAGATTCCCAGCTGATTACTCACATCCGCACTGTAAAATTGAGTCATGTCTTGCTGCTTGCAGCATCAATCCAATAATTACTTCAGCTGTCCTAACTTCAGTGCACAGCACCCTCTGATCATATGACATTGCTCTTAAACAGTCAGTCAGCCAGACAGTCGAGGTTGAAGAACTTGTCATATCCATGTTCCAAGCTCTTTCAAGAAAACATCCTTTTGTGGAGGGTTTCAGGAAAAATTGCATCTGCCAATAAGGGACATCTCACTGTTGATGATACATAGTTGGTGATTGCGCATTGAGCTGCATCTTCTCGCCTTTCTCTCCTCGTCTCCCATCTAAAACCTCCCCAAAAAAAACACAGCCACACCACTGAACCCTAGCCTTTGCTACCCAATTCTTCCTACGTCGTACAAAACCTTGCCCTACTGCCGACTCTCTTCCGTTAGGGCATCCATAATCGAGCGAATAAGTCAAGGAATTCATTGAGCTGCGATGAGGTGAAGGAAAAAACCATTTTTAAGGTTTAGCATTAGAAATTGAAGAGCCAACTTGTTGACTGTTCATTAGCTACTTTAGTAAAAACATAACAATGAAAGTGGGTTTAAAACCAAGTAGCAATTTTGACTTTGTATATAAACTAAGTATCAAGAAGATTTAGGCAATTCAAACCCAACTCATGCCAAACTAAAACTTCAACCTTGGCTTTTTTTATCCTTCAGGACCATTTGCTGATCTAATATTGAGGCTTCATTTACCTTTTCACTTGAAAATCTTATTAAGTAACAAATAAAAACATTGTGAAATAAAAAAAGGATTGGGAATTCAATTCCATTCTGCTAGAATATTAACCGTTCAAAATAGCACAAAACAGAATGGAACAATTCATAGATACACTATAAAACCCAATTTCTTTCATTAAGGGGAAATATAGCCTTTTAATGTAACTAGTGGGTATCCATGACCTTCAGCCACTGTGAAGTCCCCCGGTTTTTAAAAAATTGGTTCATGTTTTAGTTTTTTTTAGAAACTTTAAACTTATTTTTTTAAAAAAATTTATGTGTTTTTTATTTTTATTATTATTTTGTATAATAAAAATAAAGTGTTCCTTTTTCACTTTTATATATGTTTTTATTTGGATGCAAGTTTGAAGTTTGGAGAAAGAAGACACACTTCATTCTTTTTCAAGTAGGGTTTTTCTTCAATATTTATAAGTTTTATTTTTTCTTATTTTTTACTCTTTATTTGGTTTCTT
>Ga0209208_10004949_pt1 | contig 18680 bp, 17 predicted proteins | sample S1TSphfallax_3_FD_187694 | JGI IMG/M metagenome (GOLD analysis project Ga0209208, IMG submission 187694) | Host-associated microbial communities from peat moss isolated from Minnesota, USA - S1T2_Fd - Sphagnum fallax MG (SPAdes) (version 2) | ecosystem: Host-associated > Plants > Peat moss >... | reverse complement strand
CTTTCAACATTATGTTAATAAAATATCAATTTTAAATTTGATAAAATTTGATTTTTTTGGGAAACATCCCTTTGTTGACGTCTTCCCCCATGATGCCTAAAATAAACAAGGGGATAACATGAATCTTAATTTATGTAAATATACAAGTTAATACATTAAAATTTTATAATTTAAACGTTTGAATGGGAATAAACTTTGCATGTATGAACATTTTGACCTAATCACTAATTCAAATATAAAAGTGAAACATGGCAATTTTTTATACATCCATTCAAGAAATTGCGATGAATGCAAAATGCAATTAGTGAATAATGAATCTAACACATTTAAAGTGAATGATTCAATTCATGTGCAAATGTTGATAGTTCAAAAGATGTGAGGTCTTAAATTATTGCATGTGTTTTAATAAAATATGTTAAGTGTAAAATGCAATTCATAAACTATGGTTCAATGTGATAAAAATGTATGGTTCAATTCATGTACCTTGTTGATAGTTGAAGAGATGTCAAAAAAATCATTAACCCATTATAATGTAATGTGTATAAAGTTAAATGTTACCTCAATTTCCACATCAACAATTTGGAATTATTAAAAAATAAAATAGGTCCAAATTATACTCATAAGTGAAAAATGTAATGAATGTTATAACTACAAATAATATCAATTGTTCACTATTGCAATAAGGCACTTAAAATGACCAAATGTGATGAAAATGTAATCAATTCAAACAATAGTCACATGTATGAGGGTGGAAAAGGACAAGATTTCTTCTTCTGCAAGTGTAAGGTGCAACTTCTAAATAACATTGTCCATCTTATCAAACCTTGATTAAATTTATGCTAGATGTTAATATTTAAAATTTTGTTAAAAGAATGATTAATCAATCTCATTATTCTTGCAAGTAACCTAAGGTTAATGAGATATTTTCCATGTCAAAAAATATTCCATTATTATAATATCCAAAATGGAAGAAAATTTCCAATTCCAATGAACAACACAATCATTGTTTTCACTATGGAGATTATGCACAAATAACTAGTAAATGATTTCACTAGCTATTTGTGCATGACAATAAATGGTCAAATAATAATAAAATTGGACAAGTAGTCACAATGGGTGGTTTAGTGAAAATGATTTTTTTAAGACTTGTCAATTTGTTCATAATAACCTTGACATGGTGGGATTTTGAAACCCTTATAACAAACCTTAGACACATTTCTCTTTGTTATTTCAAGCCTTTTACATGGCACAATTTCCCAACTTGGGTGTTGCACAACTTACATTTTTCATCAAATCCCCGAACAATAGGGAAATTAACCATAATTGTCCTTGGGTTTGATGCTCCTATGAATGGGGTTCCTTGTTTTTACATTGGTGAAGGCCTTGTTATTCTTATTGGGGCTTATTTCACATCACCTTCACATCACACAAGCAAATACTGATGTTCAAAATATGTGATCCTCCTTGCTTATACAATACATAAACAACTATTCTTCCATAACAAAGTGATGTATTTTCTCCCTAATTAAGTTCCATGTAACTACATACAAAACTTGTTTGTAAAAACCATCCCACCAAAACACCAAGATCAATTCATCTTACAATCAAAATTGATAGGTTTTCAATGGGTATAACAAAAACATTTCCCCCCCTTTTGTGGTGGTGTTAAATTCAAGAAGGATAATCAAATGGATTATACATTACCCAAGTGGGTTGGATTTATGAAACTTTTGTTGTAAGCAATTTCAAACTTTATACTTATGAATTCAATATTTCAACCTTGGAGAAACTTTTCTGAATAGGTATCCCAATTTGATTTTTATTAAATACCATAAAATTGAAGTTTGGTTCATATCAAAACATTGTGTTTGGTGCAAAGAATTTTTTAAATTAAAAGTTGGGCAAGTTAGTCATGATGTTTGGCTACTAAAATACAATACAAGGTCATAACCTTTAGTCCTAGAATTGTTCATAGTCTTTTAAGATATTACAAACACAACAATTATGTACTCTTTTTTCCCCATTTAACAAACTTGTATGTGGGGTTGTTAGATGATTGGTCTTTTCACATTTTAGTAACAAAAGTTTCACACAATTGTTGTTATAATCATATTAATTGTTCAATGATTATTGTGGATCTACCATATTCATGACAATGATGCACAACACAATAACAATAATAAAACATTGTATGAATGCATTCCTTTAATTAATGATTTGATGGATGTGGACACACATGATGTTCAAAATGTGATTGTCCGCTTTAACATTCCTACATATTAGTTGGAGATCATCACTATTTTAGAAGATAAACTCCACATGGTTAACCTAACTACTAATTATTGTCAATGTCAAATAACTACTATTAGTTATTAGAAATTAACACTTATATATTATAAACACCTTTATTTATAATATAAAATAAAATAAAATGAATTCACATATTATTGATATTCATATTCCTTTAAGAGCTCTTTTACAAGGCAATCACCCATTATTAAGACTTAATTTGCTTGAATTGATTTTTGATTGGGTGTGTAAAACCTTACTAACACACAAAATCTAGTTGAACCATAAGCTTAATCAAGAGGTCCCTATTCACATTTCAATGTCATGTTTTGTTAGACAAGTTTTGATTTGATTTGCAAAAAATAAATCTTGAATATTTTTCCAATACAAGATAGCTGGCTCACAAGATTTTTATGTCAAGTTAGTGATAACCCAATTATTTCATTTGGATATCTTATATTCAAATGTAGTTAATTATTTTTTCTATTTGAATTTTTTTTTAAAATAAACTCACATAATGACAATTCATGTAAGTAAACGTAATATGTATGTGATAGGATACTCAAATCATGAAATTCAAATTGTAATCATTATTGTTGTTAAACAAGAAGAAAAGGAGCACAACAAGAGTTTATGTCCAAGAATAATTAGATTGGAATAACATCATAACATCAACTTTTTGTAGGATATTTAAATATGTTTACACATAAGAATATGAGATTGAGGTTATCAATACAATATACAAAAGAAAAAACACAACAATAAAAATTTGCTTGGGCACAACATGTCCATTGTGCCAACCATGGTGGATGTTTGCACATGTGCAAGAATGGAAATATCTCACCAAGTATTTTCACAACTTTTTTGAGACCTTGTGGTGGACACTAGTACAAAAAAGTAGAAAATTCATAAGTAAAAATATAAGGTGTAATATATTGGTTGTTGGGTAAAAATTATAAGGTAATTGGTTAAAACATAGGGTCCATTTTATTCAAATAATCAATTTACTTATAATATGAAATGATGGATTATAATTAATATAGGGTGGCTTTAATATGTATATTTTATAAATTTAGATGATAATAAAGTGATAAAAATAGGTTGGAGAATTACCTAATACCCCCCTAAAAATGGTCGTATGATGCATGTAAATCCTAAACTTTACACTAAATGTCCCCCTCGTCCCACGATTGAAACATAATTTTTTTTCAAACAAATAGTGTCAAGAAACATATTTGTGGTCTTGAAATTCTAAACATTTATGATCTAATTCCAACATAATTATATTTAAGAAAGGTAATATATATATATATATATATATAATTAATCATTTGCCCACTTCAAGAAATTTAAGAATGATAATTAGAACTCCATTGGACGTGTTAGGAATGAGGAAATTATTGAAACGTAAATCAACACCTCTATGTTAGTAGGGTTTAAAACAAGGTTGTGCCATTACCATTGAAACAACCATGCCTAGAAATTGGATTTGATTTTGCAACATCAATAATATTCCCATAGTATCCTCATAATCCTAGTAGAATTATGAGGGTCAAGATTACATATCCCTTAAACCCAAATGAATTGTTTGCACTTGACCATTCCCCATGAGATCCCAAGGACATAACCCTAAAGGAAGATTTGGTAAAATGCAACATTTATATACTGAATGAAAAAACATTTACAACCCCATTCAAACAAGAACAATAGTTAACCCTATAGGACATACATACATGGGTAAAGTTCATAGTTTGCACAATCATGAATATATGTATGTTATCGGTTACCCAATTTTCTCACCTCCCTCAACATTTATATGGATGGCTTGTATACTTGGGGTGGCAAGCGAGGTTTTGCAATCACAACTAGAGGTTCAATTAATGGAGTGGCTAATCCAGAGGCTTCTATCATATTCATATCCTTTGGTTTGACATTAGGTGGTGGAGACCAATCAAACGCATGAAGAATTGTTGCCAAACCACATTGCACCATGAGTTGCCCAAGATTTAAACCAGGGCATTGTCGACGACCTGATCCAAATGGTAATAGGTTGAAATTTGACCCTCCAACATTAATATCAGAATTGTAAAATCGATCAGGATTGAACTCTAAAGGATTTTTCCATACTTCAGGATCACGACCAATAGCCCATATATTCACTAGCACATGTGTGTTTGCAAGAATTTTGTAGTTCATAATATGAGTATCCTTAGTATTAACATGAGGGATTAAAATGGGACCTGCAGGGTGTAAACGAAAATTTTCTTTGATAATGGCTTGCAAGTAAGGTAAATTGGCAAAATCTGATTCAAGTACTGGCCTTTGCTTGCCCACGACTTTGTCAAGTTCATCTTGTGCCCTCTCCATCATTTCGGGATGGTGGACAAGTTCACTTAATGCCCATTCCAAAGTTACTGCAGTTGTATCCGTTCCTCCCCCAATCATGTTCTATAATAAAAAACCAACAAATATTTGTGAGTTAAAAAGAAAAACATGAAAAGATGGTGATAAATGTAAAGAATGTAACTTGCACACATCTTGTTAAAATAGGTAGAGTAAAATGCACATACCACCAAAATTGCCATTATTGATGCGTCGTCAAGTTTTTCGTCAAGATTCAACAAAACTTGAACAAAATATTTTACAGTGGAATCAAAAACCAATTTGTTTCCCTTCCGATACTCTTTCAAGATGTTTGAAAGATTATTTTCCAGTCGATTTCTTATGCACTTCATGCGTCTTTCAAGACCTTGTAAGTCAAATGGCTTTAAGATTGGTATGAGATCACTAATGTTGAATTTATTGAATATCTCTACCATATCTGAAATAGAGTTGAACAAATCATCAAAATTGTTTCCAAGATGGTTTTTCAATTCTTTGCGACGTGCACCAAACATCATTCGACAAATATTATTGCTAGTAAATTCATGGAAAATAGGTCTCATTTCCACAAGTTGTGGCCTTCCTTGGTTATGTTTGGTGATCTCTTCCACCATATAAGCCACCTCATCTTGTCGCTCGCATTGAAAATTGTTGAGTCTTGCTTGTGTGAGAAATTCTGTGCTACATATCTTGCGAAGTAGGCGCCAATAATCTCCACATGGTGATAATGAAATGTCAGACCAATCAAAACTTGCATCTTTGCCTATGATAAAACGAGGTCGAGATCCAAAGTCCGCATCATGAACCTTCAACACCTCTTTAGCCATTTCACCATTTGAAATAACAATATGATCAATGTATCCCAAGCGTAGGTACATAATTGGTCCATACTTCTTCGCAAGTTCATTCATGGAACGGTGTGGGAGTTTGCTCAAATAAAATAAAGATCCAACAATGGGAAAATTGAATGGTCCAGGGGGTTGAAACTTTGCCTTTGGAACAAACCATGCAAGGTAGAGTAACAAACTCACAAACCCAACAAGAAAAAACCAGAATTCAAATGCAAACTCCATGTCCAAGCTAAAAATGTTGAGGAATATCACCTTATAGCTTATTTGACAACATGTAAGCATAACAAGATTTCAACTATGGCACCCTTTTGCACCCTTCTAGTGGGAAGATTGGGTGTGGGAGGTTCCAACAACAATAATTGTTGGAAGGGAGAAGCACCCAACATCACGAATGCACACTAAACTAACCCTCATTTGGACCCCTATAGACGCTCAATTTGTTTTGGAATGTGTGATTGCAATAAAAGACAAGGCGAGGGTTACTTGTGGGTTTCTTATCTTCTTATTGTGTGGTCTTTAAAGTGATGCATTGCAAGTTAATGTGATGCAAGGAAGACAAGGCACTTGTTGTACATGGAAAAAGGAGAAGACACTTGTTCAATTGGGAAAAAAAAATCAAAGGTTCAATGATTTTTTTTTAAAGGTCAAAGAATAGGAAAATGTTTCAACCAAAAGAACACCTAAAGAAGGGATATCCTCCTAGGCACTTCATGCAATTTAAAAGTAACTTATTCAATTGATGGTTGACAAGAACCATTGTGTTGGACTATGACATTTTAAGGGACCATTGTTGCATGTGAAATAAGTGTTTCCTAAGGCACTTCATGCAATTTAAAAGTAATTTATTCAATTGATGGTTGACAAGAACCATTGTGTTGGACTATGACATTTTGTGGGACCATTGTTGCATGTGAAATAAGTGTGTCCTACATCCAAAAAGTAAAGGACAATTATTCAATAAACAAGAAGAAAATCAAGGATTTCATGAGGTGTCTTGTACCCCCAAAAAAAAGTCCAAATTTATTTAATCAAAAGAGAAGAGTTTATTTGTACATCCAAATAAGGGATATCATGCTACATACATTTGATTGCTTAATATTGATTTGGTTGATGACTTACGCAAAAAAAATCATTTATTATGCATTGACACTTTGTAGGATCATTGTTGCATGTGAATAAGTGAGGAAAATAAGACACTTGTACTACATTGCAAAAGGAAAGTACAACTATTCAATGAAAAGAAAAAGAAATCAAATATACCATGCCAAGCCAATCTTATAGGTTGGCTCCCATTGAATGTAGGCAACATTTTGTTATTTTTTTGGGGTTTAGGCTTGTAGGCTAGTTGATGCAAGTGGGCACCTTTTATTATAAAATTAGTAATTAAAAATCTTTAATTTGGGCTATGTGTAGGTAAGTAGAAACAAATTACAAACTTGCTTAGGATTTTTCTTTTGTAAAACTAAGAATTGGTAATCTAGAAATGTGAAGAACCAAGTTAGAACCATACCCAAGGGTCTGTTAAATTTCAAGAAAATTCCTTGGACCATAACTAGAGATTTTTTTTCAAATTAAAAATAAGGTAAAAATTGGGATTGGGAAGTTCTCTTGAAAGGCTAGAATTGGACAACATTGGTGTGGACATTTTAAAAAAAGTTAGTTGGTCAACATTACATTGAAAGTGTTCGGCTAATCTTTCATTGAGGGAAAACTTTCTCAAATACTTGAGAAAAGGATTCACCTTACAATTACCACCTCCTAATTGTCACTTCTTACACATATAGAAGTATTTTTCTTGGTGTATATTCATCTAGGCATTTTTTTATAAGAGCAAAAATTATGATTTGGAAGTAAGAAACATTCAAGTATTGAGCACCATTAGAAGGAAAAATTAGTTGTAGTAACATAATTGTGTTAGTTTGGTAACTTTTTGAGTTACCAATAGTAGGTAGACTTGAGTGAAAACTACATCCATGAAGCCTACCTCCACCTATGTAGGAAGTGTTGCCACTATTATAATGCAACTAGTCATGACAAAGATAGGCATTGAGAAACAATACCATGGAAATGTGATGTAGAGAAATTCAAGGGAAGAGATTGTGGTAATTCAAGGGAAGATTATTTTGGTAGCTATCATTTATCTAGGTAATGGTTGGTTGTTTATTGCATGATAACTTTTGAATTATTGATAGTAGGTAGACTTGTGTGAAAACTATCTCCATTGACAAAGGAGGTGTTGCCAATGCCCATTAGTTACAATAAAAAAAAACAAAAGGTAGTGACAAAAAACAATGCCATGAAAGTAGGATGTAGAGAAATTCAAGGGAAGAGGATTGTGGTAAGTAGCTGCCAATTTTCATGTTTTGAAGTGTGAAGTAAGTAGGTAGTAAGTAGTACCCAGGTGCTGTGGGACTATGTACAGTTGTAGTGCTGATTTGTTTCAAGAAGTTTCAGCTCTGAACATGCACACCCAATTTTGTTTCTAGCAAGTGTATTGGCAGGGAGCTGCAACTCTGAGGTTATAAACTTTCAAGTTTGTTAGAATGATTAGCAGGGATCATGTGGAGGGAGGGGGTGGAAGTCCAGCTCTCTCGCATAGACATGTATGTGAGCAATGATTAACAGGAGTTATCCTTCACCTCCTTCCATAGCTCAAACATGTTCTAGAACATACCTACGTATTGCATTTGAGCATTTGTCACATGCTGCTGTGACAAATTCTGTGTCTAAGAAACCATTTCTGTAATCTTTTGCTTTCGACACATGATAGTACCATTACTCATCACTTGCATCATCAAACTTACAAAGTGATTGCAGAAAATGAATGGGCCTGGCGATCCTCATTTGAACATCAGAACTCCTTTTTTAAGCAGTTGGTCCAAGCCCATAACCAAAGTGCACACTTGAACAAGAAATGTGAAACATCATAAAATCTTGTGAAGAACCAGGAGAATGATCTAGATAGTACCTAACTACATCAATAAGGCTTCATTGGACTGAAATTAGAGCAGTTTCAAGACAAAAACAATAGGACCCATTGAATGAAATACTGGAAAGCTCCAGCTTATCAAGCACATCAATCATTTGGCTTGTGAGGATTGCAGTTGGAAACAATTCAAGATTCATTGATGAGGCTTGATTGACTCAAAGCTAAACTAGTGCATAGATTTGTCAATGTGACAAGCTTGACAAAGGAGGGTTTGGCTTATGTACCATGAGACTATCTGTCACCAACATTATTGGTCACTGCCTTCCAAGATTGATTCTGCATTCAGGAAGCTTAGACATCTGCTGGGTGTTTCAGTAGCTAGCCTTTGATGGCTTCTTTGCATCCCACCACTTTGCAGACTAGCCTGCAAAGAGCCAGAATGTTGAGACTCATGTTGCTTGAAAGGGCTGTTTTTGCTTCGTATGCAGGGATGATGGAGCATACTTGTCCTGCTGCTTGCTTGCTTTGGTCTTCTCTATGAATTGGAACTCAATATCTTAACAATTGCTGGAGAGAAAAGCTTTAGCAGTGCTCAATTCCTACAGAATTCAATCTTGTTGTAATGGCATGATCTGAGAGTGATTATCATACTCTTTTTCAACAACTGCAACATTTGGTTGAGCTTCAAATGACATACTGTATTGCAATAGAACTGTATAGAGAGTAAGTAAACTCACAATGCTTTCAAAACTATTGTTGCTCAAACTTTGATATTAATTTTAGACCTCCAGCCTTGCAATTGTCTTTCTAGATGATCAGAATGTGGCAATTTTCTGGACTTTAGGATCCACATTGTTGTGTTCACAATCCATACCTTCACCATCTTTGGAGCATCCAGATCCACTTGAATTGGTAGCCATTTGGGTTTGTTCTTATAATTTTGCATTTGGTGTCTTTGCACATTACCTCTTGAGCATGGCTTTCTTTGATGGGAGTTGCAGATTGGCAGGAGAGCTTGACCTTTGGTGATGTAGCTTGATTGATTGAATCTCTTCTGGCCTGGATCAACAGAGGTGTCTCCAATTCAGCTGATATAGCAGCACGAACAGATTTGGTGTTGTTTGCATTATTGGTGTGTAGATTTTCTTTGTTATGTTGCTGTAGTGCACACAAAGAGTTTAAGAGCTCCAACTCATTCACCTCTCACAGAATGAAAACCAATTTCGAGAAAACTGAAGCAACTGTTCCAGATATGATGATGATGATGATGATCATCATCATCACTGTAAAAGACGAGTTTCAAAATGTCTTGCTCTGTCATTGACATATACCACCTGTAGACAACACATATTGGCAAGTCATCAGCATGTGGGACACAGCAAACTCTAAAAGCTAGGCAGCCTACAACCCTGCAGGAAGACAAGCTTTCCAGATGTATGGAAGGAAAAACTCTCCTTTTGCATGCACCAGTGGATGACACTGCCATTCTGGAGTAGCCTGCCATTTTCTCTAGAAAAGCAATCTGAACAAAACACAATAGAAGCTTTGCTCTTATGTATGTGTGTTTCAAGAAGCTCTTTCTTTCATGCTGCCTGTCAAATTTCTTCACCAGGTTTCTCATCAGGGCCCCATCTAGCAAAGTTCATGGGAAATGAATTTCTTCTGCAACATCATGGTGGTTTACTGAGTTCATAGCTGCCCATCAAAGTGTCGACAATAGTCTACATGTCTCAGGGATCAATCATTCAGTTGAGCAGTGTCCAAAGCAAAATTTCTTCCAGTCAGTAAGATGTTTTGGGGTTTCATTTGCACCAAAAGCATTTTCATAAGCAGTTTCAAACCAAGCAACACCATTCACTTCAAGATGCAAAATTGAAACCAGATTTTGACTCCCAAAACTGTATAATACTATGCAATCTGACAGACCTGCTGGATAACATCAAAGGGCACAAGCTGATTGAGGTAACAGCAAGACTGGACTGGAAGTTACATTTGCATTTTCAAGCTAGAAAATGCTACTACAAAAGTTGGTGCTGCTGAGGGACTACTGACTGACACAGGGTGAGGTAGCAGTATTTGAAACAGGATAGGTTGCAAGAGGCAAAAGTGAACTTTTTTTCTGATCATTTATTGAATGATCTTATGTACAGGAGAAGCAAAAGAAGAATAGGCAGCATCATCTCTGTCAATGACACTTCTGGGTTCATCTCACAGTTGGCATCAGTACTTTAAGTTAAAAAGAAAATGACAAAATACAGTTCTTGAGAGATCCTAAGTGTCATGAGTACAACTTCAGCTCTCCATTACATTAAAGCATTTGTCCCTGATTCATGACAGAGGATCCTCATAAAATGTCATCAGCCAGTCGATCCTCATTTTGAAATCCTCAATTGACAGTGAATGCACCTGATGGCCATTCACACACAGAGAGCCTTTAGCTGGCTTGTATCTCATTGTGTACACACACACCTGCAAATTTGATCCTCTCACTAAACCAAAGAAGCACTTTGGACCTCACTGAATTGAACTGACTAGCAGCATACTGATAAACTTGGAGAACCCTGGGTTGCAAAAGAAATGTTAACTCACCGGTGGGTGCTAGCAGATCTGAACAAAATAGAGGATGTATTGCTTGCAGAAAATAGGAAGGGTCATTGCTTCTCATTGTCAAATGAAATAGCAGCTGCAGGTGATGATGAGAGTACAAGTGCTTTGAGTTTGGGCATTCGGCTCTCCAACACTTCACGTTTTGTGAGAGCCCTGTCTGATGTGCACTCCTCCTCCTGAATGCACCCACCCCATTATGGAAATTTATGTCAGCATCAAAGATGACAACTGCTCTCATCAATCCATCCAACAGACGTCAGATAGGAGAAAATGAGAAAAAGAGATGCCCACCTCTGGGTTGGCAGCTGCCTGCAAAGACAACAGCTGCACGGTCATTGAATGATATTCCACAAGGGTTGTGAATGACTCCTCAGGCACAGCTCCCTGGAATAGAAACTCAACATGCAAACAGTCATCAACCTTCTCTATTGCTAAAGAAGAGCATGTCTAGATTGGAACTAGATTGGAATTGTTGACTCCAACAGCTCAGATAGAAGGGACAGAAAATTGACCACTGAATGGAACTGTGGGAAAAACCTTTAGCCGAGTAACTGCTGCTGCCATAGCCCTGCCTGGTGCTTGCAAAGCACGACTGTGCACCTGTACCAATTCCCAGATTAGCAAGAACTGTACCTAGTTCATGATAAGGACATACTAGAGCTGCAAAACAGTTGTTCAAAGTTCAAACACTTGTGGCTCTTGTCCTCATGTGGCAATAAACTGATGGGGCCATAATGGAAAACCCAATCTGAGAAACATTGCAAAATATATCTAGATTCACCTGAACAAATAGGAGAGCCACTACTTTGGGTAGCAATGCCACTGGATCAGTTTCATCCTCAACTTGAGATGCCAATCCCTGCCCATGGAATCAACAGCATAATTAAGCTCCTGGACTCAAGTTCCAGACTAAACTTTTTAAAGCAAAGCACATTGCTAAACCCCCATTCGCCGGCATATCATGAAGAATCAGAGTGAACCATGATTTTCTAGGATCCTTGGATTGAGGACAAAGTGAAGACTTCAAAATACAGAGTATCCATTATTCTCAACTCCAAAGCTTCATCTCCTGCTAGGGTGGGTGCTATATTCCTGATTCCATCCAAAGCTAAGCAAGCCAAACACTGCTTCCAAGAAACATCTGATGAGGAGCAGGCTTAACAAAACAAGGCAAATGGTAGCAGTTATCCATCTAGGAATACATCACCTTGCGGTAAGCAAATAAGAGAGCCCTTTCTGCTTTTTTGTCCAACTTCTTCAGTCGCAAGCCACTATCCAATAGACAAACCCATATTAAAGTGATTGCATAGAGAAACTCCACAAGGAAATATATATGGTAACCAAAGAAAGCAATGAGAGAGGACTTTGGTCATTAGGTTGGCTACTAACTCAAAAAGACATATCCAAGCCCAAAGCACAAAATCCATGTTAATGCAGATTGTTTTCAAGCCCAGAGGCACAAAAAGAAAGATATCTTTAAAAGTGGGTATTTGCTCAAGGAGTGGTACCTCTCTTTCACAACAGCTTCAAGAGCATTGTCAAAGGCATCCACGCTCTGTATGCCAAACAATACATATGTGTAAGGCTCTAGACTTTAGGGCCATGCTAACTGGATAGTACGTCAGCTGAGCATCACCTGCACATGTGAAAGATCACATCTTTCCAAATACAGAAGCAAAACTGACAGCATTTAACACATAACATAGCTTTGATTTTGCAAGGTTGAAAAACTTTTACTTTGCCCTCCAAGCTCTCCACCATCTCCACAGCCTTGGTTGACAGGTTCTTACCAGGTAAACTCTTGGCCTGCACAGTTCAAGGCCCACCCAGAAAGTTGACAAAGAAATTGATATCCATTTACTGAATGCAGATCATCAAGCACGTCCTTAACAAACCCTCCTGGTATTTTTCAGCTTGAGCACAATTGTGGGTGTGATTTGTTGAGGGAGCTTTTGAGTGCATACCAAAGAAAGTCTTTGCGATGTACTCAATGATTCTGAGGAGTCTTGTGCAGTTTCAGCATCACCACCCTCCTCCAGTTTCTGCTCCATTGCCTGAAAACCAACTCCTTCAATACATCAAAGTGCCATGACAACATGAACAACTTCAATAGCCTTTAATGAGGAGGTTAGATGCCTTACTGTGGCCTTCATGGTTGCAGGGGGAGGAGGGCACGTACCTGAGCAGTAAGGAAAAGGTCTGCAATTTCAGCTCCTGTGGTACGAAGCAAATGCCGATGAAGGATAACCTACATATGTCAATATATGTCAGAAAACATGATCCTGCAAATCAATCAAATAACTTACATAACATTTCCCAGAAAGCAAGTTACCAAAACTGCACAGAATTGGGGAGAGCAGGTGCACAAGAGTGTGCATTGAAGGTTAGGAATATGCCCATTTGCTCCAGGATAAGGTTACTTGTACCTCAGTGCTTTTCTCTCCCAGGAAAAGATCCAATGCCTTTGCAAACAGCTGGAAGTTTGCATAAACCTGTCAACATGGGCAAAAACTGATAAGCATATGTTTCCAAAGAGTCGCTCTTACTGCATAGAGCCAAACCTAAGTACACTTGCCTCCAGATAGTTGTTCTTATGGTATCACTCCAATTCTACTTGAGAACTAGAGAAAATGGACACTAGAAAGTGGGAGATTTATTTTACCTCATCAATCTTCAGTTGCAGGCTATCCACACGACGCCGTCGCTCTTCAGCCTGAGCAGAGAAAATTGCATGCTTTGCATCCAACCAAGCAGACACAACTATTGGCCTCAATCTCTCAGCCAATGTCCTCACTAGTATGCCTTCATCACCTTCATCTGCAAGCAAGACCCAACAAGCAGGGTTAATGGATTCACATTCTCTCAGTCTGGCAGTAGAAAGAAAACTCAGAACTCCTCACTCTGTTTCTATGAGATACAAATCCCATTCAGAGTTCTTATATATCCTCCAAACTTGCAAACAGCTTCAAGTTTGGACTTACAGGTCCTCTTAAAAGAGAAAGTCTTTTACCTGTTCCTGCAGTATCCATGTCTGGATACCATTCTAGAATCTTTGCAGCTAAGTCCTCATGTGAGAAAATGTCATCATCTTCACTTGCAGCAATCCCTCCCTTACTTGAGAGACTAGTTTTGGTGCTCTTTGGAGCACTGATCCCCAATTCTCCAGCTAGCCCACTGATGGCATGTTTATTTTTCGGTCCCCGCTTTTTCCCTTTGCCTCCCTTGCCACTCACAAGGTCAGTTTCCAGCATTGGCTTGTTAGCTCCAACTCCATGGCTTCCTTTCTTTCGTCTTGCATTCTTCCCTTGTGTAGTGTCTCCTCCATCGTCAGCATCAAGTTCTGTTCCAACAGGTGGAGTTCCTGAATGATCCTCTGCATCTTTGGTGACATTTGCAATGATCACAGACTTCTTCTGTGCCAATTCCCGAGCTTGGTTCTCAAATTTCTCAATTATGCTCTGTGAAAAAACCACCAAAGCAAGCAAATATTGAATGGCAGTTGCACCACTGCACCCACACAAAACCTGTGAAAGAAGATGGACTCCAGCAGGTCCTGCAGAAAGTGCACTGAGAGATCAAGCTCCAGATATGAGGAATTTTGGGATCCATTACAACATGCACTTGAGGCTTTGCTTTGAGTCCTTAGAAAATTCTCACCCTGATCAATGTATTGCTCAACATACACGTCTCTGCTAATATGACTGCCACACCCTCCTACAAAACAGAAAACACAAGCAATTCAGACAAAAAGGAAAATGCGAATACCCATAAAACAGATTGACCAGAAATCTTCAGTACCACTCATGGAAGCCTTACTTTAAGAGCTCTCTGCACTGATGGACAAAGAGACACAAGCTTGGCTACATCTGAGATCCCAAATGATGGTGGAAGCAACGGCAATGCATCAAACCTGCACAAAACAAACAGGAACAGATCTGCCAGAACCAATTAGAGTCCTCCCCCCTGCAGGGTTGCCTGATGCCCTTGTGATGCAGTAACCGATACACAGCTCTCTTGGTCAAGACCTACCACCAACTTCAAATCTATTCAACTGCTGCTTCTAAGAGATCACTGACTGGATGCAGCAATCTGGAGAAATAGGAAAGATCTCACTGAATTAATTTTGCATTGTGCATTACCATGTATTTGTGGCAATAGCCTCCTCTGCAGCAGCATCCAACTGACTGACAATTGATGAATGCACAAAAACTGTCTCCAATGGAATGCCATCCACATACTTAGCCTGTTCATCAAACCTTTTCAAATATGAGATCCATCTTGCTATCAAAGTGTACACAATATCCATAGCAAAATCATATAACATAGTGGAAGAAGAAGAGGAGCAACTCTGATTGTCGACCTGTAGGTATTGCTTTGGTTGTGGCACGGTCAGCTTACGAAGGGCATCATACGTAATATACCCATTCTGCAGATAGACAAAAATAGGAACATATACAGAATTTCATGAGTACTGAGAAACTCCTCCAATAAGTACCAAAATAGGTCAACAACCTGAATAGAATTGAGAGATAACCCAATAGAAGTGCTTTGGAGCCTTTCAGGTCTAACAACATTGAGAGAGAGGTAAAACTAGGAACAGGACAAAAGCTAAGGAAATATGGTTCTCTTTCCAAGCTCAGGACATAGACAAAAAACCTGTGAGAAGAAGGCCTCCACACTTTCACGTTGTGCAACCACAAACACCTGCATTCATATATACCATCACACATTAGAAACACAAAGAGCTTTGTCAAGTATCAACTTTTCCACAAAGCTGCTGCACATCCTGCAATCTGCTGCTGCTCACCGCAGGTGTCCACATGGCATTTCCACCACGAAGAGAACCTGACACTTCTCCATCTGCAATAAGCTGATTGAGAATAGTTTGAAAGAGGCCGCCATCTCCAGTAACACCTCCAACACCTCCTCCATCATCACCTTCTCGCAGCTGATTCTGAAGGGACATCCAGAGAGTAGACAAAGGTGTGGGGATGATCAACGCTCGGACAGCCCCCCGTACCATAGCCCTAATCCTTGCAACAAACGTCGGTGTATAGAGTTGACCTCCTTCTAACTTTCCTTGTATCTGTCAAAACATAAGCCTTTGTGGTCAAATCCGAACTATGTAACCTGGAATCTGAACAGGCATGGAACTGAGAAACTGACATAGAGAATCTGAAGCATGCCCTTTGACTTGAAAAGAACCAGATGTTGTATGCATACCAAAGTCCCCAACCGGGATCCCAAAACTCCAGTCAACAATTCAGCTCCAACATTGAATTGTCGTGCTAATTCTCCGACTGAGATTTGCCCTGCTTCTTGCAATGTCTCATTGATCTCTTCTGCCACTGAATCCCAATATGTCGCAGCCAAAATCTCCCCTTGTACCAGACTCAGATCTGTATTATTTCCAACAATTTGTTGCGCTTGTCGCTCACAATGTATGAGTTCCACACCGAGAGTAGCAGCTAGATCTACAAGCGAAACCCTCCCAAGTCTGCAGACTTCTCCTTCAATCTCTTCTTTCAACCGCTCCTGCATTGGAGGAGGGTTTGACAGATCCATCAAGAGTGAAAAGAAGTCATCATCATGCCTGACTAGCCTTTTGTTTTTTGCAATATGAATTTCTCCAACAGATGATAATCAAGACCAAAAAGCTAATCCTAATCCATAAAACACCCCACAAAAATCATGACCCAAAATCATGCTAGACTCATTCCATAAACACTACATGAAAAGAAAAAACCTGAATCATTTCAGAGATGAGCAATAAACCCCTAACCCTAAAACCAGATTAGGCAGTTGGGAGAAGAACCAAGAGGCACATGGAGGAGACTTTTTCTTCATGCTTGCTTCATAGACGAGATGACCTCTGCTGAATGAAATGATCAAAATCATGTCTCTTGTCATCAAAGGATTGTGAGCTATACAAAAGCTTGCTTGCATGTATTTCAGAGAAAAATTCTGGCAATTGGACAGGTGCAGGGAGGAGACTTTTCTTCTTTGTGTTTCATGGACAAGATGACCTCTGATGAAGGAAAATCAGGGAAACCATGTCTCTTGTCATTGAAGGAAATACTTGGATGCAAGCTGTGAAAAAGAATTGCTTGCAGGATTTGGAGAAATTCTGGTGAATGGAGGAACCAAGAAGCAGATGGAGGAGATGACCTCTGATGAAGGAAATAAGGAAATCATGTGTCTTGTCATAAAGGAAGTCAAAACAGATGCAAGCAAGCTGTAAAGAGATTGCTTGTATAGTAATGCCACAGAGAAATTCTAGATCTTAAACAATCATCTAAGAGGAGCAAAAGGGTGGGTGCAAGGGGGACTATTGTTATTACGGTGGAGGCAGGCAATGAAGAGAGAACCTGAGTGATGTATTCTTTGCCAGAGACAGTATGAAGCAGATCTGCATCAAGGAGATGAAGCTCCTGCAGCTTGGAAACCAGCTCCACCACATTGCGATCCGACAATCGTACACTGGGTTTTGCTTCCTGTGCCTGCTCAAAAAGCCTCTGCAGCTCTTGCAGCTCAGCATCCATCTTTTTTGCTTCGTCTTCTTGGAGAAAATTTGTTAGGGTTTGGAGTTTGCTGGATGATTTCTTCTTCCAGACAAAACTATGATGTCCAGGCTCCTCCTCCTCCTCCAAGCAGGGAATCCAAGAAGTTGGGATTCTGAGAAAAGAACCAAGTCTGTTGGATTGAATGCAGACCAACCCACCAAGAAAATCTCAATCTCCCTCAAGAAAATCCAGCAACCCAACTAGAAGAATTCTTTGATAAAAATCAACCACACAGGAAAGAGAAACACCCAAGCATGCATTCATTCAAGCACAAAGGTTTTACAAAGCAAGAATGAAAGAAAGAATGTTGCAACTGCATTTCACATCAAGAAGGATGATAATAATCTCCTCCTCCTCCTACATCCTGCTCAGATGGTGGTCGTCGCAGAAGAGGGAAAGAGAAAGAGAGACAAAAAGAGAAAAATTGCTGCAACCCAAACCTCTCTGGATTTCATGGGTGGTTGGAAGAAACAACAAGAAACCTTCTCTTCAGACTTTCCTTCTTGGATGAATCCGAAAGTCGTCGAGGTCGAGAGGCGAGGAGGATGCAGCAACAGAAACCCTAACTTTCGTAACCTGTCTAGGGTCCCGGATCCAGCTTCGTCGACGGATGCGCGCTGGGTGAACGGACAATGAAGCTTGAGGAGAGAGAGACCAGAGAGGCGGGGGATCAAACGCATGGAGATCCCTACCCTACCCATTTGCACCTAATGCATGATCTTCAGCAGGAGTTTGGGTTTTCTTCAAGTGCGAGTATCCATCAGCGATGCAGGCGTGTCTGTTGCATGTTGCAGCGGCAGTATCAAGACCTCGTCTACTTCTTCTTCCGCACTTTGGATCAGGTTTTGTCTCTCTTCTTCTTCTTCTTCCTCTTCTTCAAGTATGTTGTTGTTTCTAATCCATTTCTGCCTCATTGGATATGTAAGCAGGCCGGAGAGAGAGAGAGAGAGAGAGAGAGAGATTGGAGGCACAAGAGAATAGTCCAGTTCTCATGGGAAACTTTTAAAGCTGCTGCTTCGATCATGCTTCCTTATGTGTTTTCATCTGCCTTTCATACCT
>Ga0209208_10004948_pt1 | contig 18688 bp, 26 predicted proteins | sample S1TSphfallax_3_FD_187694 | JGI IMG/M metagenome (GOLD analysis project Ga0209208, IMG submission 187694) | Host-associated microbial communities from peat moss isolated from Minnesota, USA - S1T2_Fd - Sphagnum fallax MG (SPAdes) (version 2) | ecosystem: Host-associated > Plants > Peat moss >... | reverse complement strand
AATGGAGCTGTATTGATTTCTAGCAATTTCTAGTGTCTTGGACTAACCACCATCATGACTAAGCCTTCCTGTTTCTTCCAGCAATGCAAGAGAAACTCAGGATGCAGATTTTCGTACAATTGTTTGCACAGATGTTTTAGCATATAATTTTGTAGTTATCTATATTCACTGTTGGAACCTGATAGAGTCAGTGGGGAGTGATGGTAGCTAGTCAGCAGTCATTTGTGATGAAGTTGATGGTCTGATACTTTGTGAGTGACACTCACAAGGTAATGCCTGCACTCATTCTTTGTCATGTTTGTTTTGGTTTTCTCAGAACTGACATAATGATTTGCTTTGAAGTTTTATTGTGGAGTTTTCTCAGCAATCTCAAAGATATTATTTTTGGTGTCTTCCAGGGATGCCTTTTATTGCATACATGTTGGTTCGATATGTAAGATGCCTGCTTCTCTTGCCTCACTAGTCTAAGGGCAACCTTCATTTTGTCAGATACACTTCCATGTGATGCTGTTGGGGGTCCACAAGGAAGCTGAGGATGATGATGGCTTGCATGGAGATGGTATTGGTGAGATTGAGATAGAGAGGATCCCTACTCATGTGGTTGCAGTACACAGGAAGGATTTGGTGCCTGCCATTGAAAAGCTTCAGAAATTCACTGAAGTCCATAGTGCTGGGTATAGCTTCCTTCTAACCCATATTTCTCATAGAATTCACATATCAATCTGCAATGTACCACAACTGATAGCTAATTGATTGAGTTTGCATGCATTTTAGGTGCGTGGCCATCTTTTAAATGTCACAATCTTGTTTTTCTGTAGGGATGTTATGGTAGCAGAGGCTTTGCCTGAAGTTTCAGAGGTCCATGAGCAGCTGCTTGGGGATGAGGTTTTGCAAAATGGGTTCTTCAGTGGAGGCTTGGGGAATATGCAAATCAAGTGCACCAGCAGCTGCAGTACCTTAGGTTCTGAGGGTGTACCTGCAACCATGAATGGCTTTCACCATGCAAACCAAGGTGTCTCTTCTCAACCCCTCATAGCTATGTTTTCAGAAAATGAATGCATTGGTCAAAAGTGTGAGGTTTGGACTATTCTTACATCATGGTTGGTCATGATCTACCTTCATTCAACTCACAAAGCTGCAGAACAGAATTTCTTTTGATCTTCTGGATGAAAATTACGTCTTTGGGATGTGCAGAAACTCCAGACTTTTCTGTAACGAGCACCCATTCACTGTCACTTGAAGCACCTTCTGCATCCTATTTCCATGGAGCCCAGCAAGGTTTACACCCACCATCTGTGGGTAGGCCAGGATCATCTCAGGGGAGACTGTCAAGCCCCAAGGGTGGGACAGCTGAGTTCTTTCAGGGTAGTTTTGGAAGCCATGGTGGCAATTCAGAGGGTGCAGGGATTTCCAGTGGATCCCTGCCCTTATATATTTCAATGCCCCATCAAAGGGATGTTGGAATGCTCTCAGGGTATGTCAAACCTGATCCAATTGCTTGGTATGTTAACCCAGGTAGATCAACAAACAGAGTCAGCGATGTCAGCCAGGACACCCTCAAGGACCTGAAGAGGAATGGTTCAGGACCAGTTTCCTCAGAGGTTTCTATTGATGGCCAGCTGAATCATGCTGTGACACAGAATCCTGCACCAATAGGAGATGCTGAATCCATGGTTGTCACCAATCAAGAGTTTTGTGATGTAAGGTTGCAAGGAACTGAGGTAATCAAGCAGTGGAGCCCAGGAGCACAAAGGAATATCAAGTCTCTGTGGGAAATGAGGTCAACAGCCAAGGTGTCTGGAGTGCAGTCTGTGGAGGATGGGGCACTGTCCCTTGGCCTCCAGTCTGGGTGCAGTTCAGCATCCAAGCCAAATACAGACTCAGAATTTGAATCTGAATTCCTTTACAATCATGATGGACACCAAGGAAGTAGTGGTGTTGTGAGTGAGGGGACCCTGGATGGGAGCCCGGCGCATGAAGATTTGAATGGAGCCACTGATGATGGTGAGAGTGTTGATGCAAATAGCAAGAGTGAAGATAATGAGGCTGCAGAGCAAGGAGATGATGTTTGGGAAGGTGCTATGTTCCCTTTCTGTGAAGAAGGTAAGTCAATTCTTCCAAGGGCCCAACTAATGTTCCAAAATTGAATGGTGTTAGGAATATGATACAAAATATGTGATAAGACGGTCTGGCACCACTGTTTGAAACCAGCAGTTTCTTGACTGATGGGTATGTATTGGAACTTGTTATGATGGTCTAACATTGGTCATCTTGACTTGCAGATTGCTAGGTGCAAAATGGGCACAGCTGCAATGTTCTTCCCACCAGTTGGAGGTTTGCTTGACACGACTACCAATAAACACATAATTTCTCTCTGACTCCATCCACAGGCTTCAGCATAGTGGTGCCATGTTCCAGCAGATATTGCTTCAGCAGCTTTTGTAACATGCAACCAGTATGCCCTTTCCTGAAGCTTTAATGACACAGGTTGGCAAGATGGACAAAAGTGGCATGCAAGTTCTTTTACTGACAACTTAAGGTGCCTCCATTTCAGGGTTGCCATATCATAGTGAAAAAATCTGGTAGAATCAGACAAGAGGCATGTCATGCAGGTGTAGAGTGTATACTGTTAGAAGTGGTGACTATCCTGGGTTCAGATCTATCAAGCAATATCCCCAGTAGTTTGGTGCAGAGACTTCACTTGAGAGGAGCCATTATTCTATTCGAAACAAGCAGTCAACCAAAGGTTTAAGCTTAGATTTCCTTGGTTTAATATAAAATTCAGCAAGCCCTTCCTTGTTATGAAGATGATAGAAGTCTTGTCACTTGGAGAGAACAAAAGCCCCCCTTCTGCCCCCTGGTAGAAAGGTATCTGAGGTGATTCTTAATGCCAAATAAGGGTGAATAAGCTGGAGCACAGGTAAAAGAACCTGTAGCTGAAATTCCCTAAGTCCCTAGAAAACAAGAGACTGGGAAAGCACCCTGAAAAATTTGAAACGCAAAAAAGAGGTTAGTCAGTAAGTAGCAGTGACTTTTAGTTCATGCTCTTTGTGCTTCTCAAAGCTTTGTACATACAATCTTTTGTACAGACACATTAATCCATTTATGTGGAGCTGCCTCTGTTTGGGTCTAATCAATAAGCTTTCAACTCTGAATCCAGTTTCCTTTTTCCCTGTATCCCTTCCATTTTCTGCATTTGAAATTCTTAAGTTTTTAGCTGTTCTTCCTTGTTTGCTGAAACTTCCTTGTTTGCCATGGAAGTTCCAGCAAGCAAGACATGTTTTGTACATTAAAAGTGTATAGTGAGTGAGATTTGTTTCCTAATCTGTTCTGTGCTGAAAGTGTTGCATTGTGAACAGATAGTTACAAAGCATATCTGTGGAAGAAGGCAACATTTTAAGGCTTGATGTAAATCCAGGTGAGTAAACTCCTTACTTGCCAAAGAGGGTGTAGTTGAAATCAAATCTGCCTTGGACCATAGGTACTGCTGTTATTTTCTTGCACATTAGACTTTTCACGTTTTGATGGATCAAAGTATGTTTTGGCTCCAAATTTTGCCCTGCAGCTTTAACAGAGTGTAAGGGCAGAGTGTCATCCAAGTCATGAATAGAAAGTAGCAGGTGCTGGCAGTTAGGAGAGAGCTTCAGGCATTTTTTAGTTGTTACAGTGTTTTAGCTTTCTGTCAGCTGAAAACCCCCCACAAGACTCACCAGTTTGGTAGTTGCAGCATGCTTTTTTGGATCATAGCCACAACTGTAGTGCCTGCATACAGAAGTGAAAGGTGCACCTACTGAATTTTGTGTAAGAATCTTTGACCTAAATGTATGGAAGAATTGTGACTCTTTCTTTCTCTTTATTTTTGGACTAAGTCAAAAACGCTGATCTTGTGACAACAGAGTGTGACTTCCTAACATTTTTCTGGCAACCATGTAGGATTTGGAGAAGGAAAAAGCGAGACATACAAAGAGAACAGTGCCTTCTTTCTAGCCAATGGACCCGATGATACCGATACCAGCTGTGTCATCTGTGGATCATGCTTTGACTTAATGTGAAGAAAGCAAGAACAAAGCTGGCAAGGGATTGTTTTGCATTACAAATATGAAAAAACCCTTGACATGTAAGTGAAAGACTATTACCTCAGTTGCAGTTATTATAAGCCATGTATATATTATGTATTCCAGTGTGCACTGTAGCATCACAGAATGGAATGGTGAAGGAATATACAAGATACATAGTATACATATAATTGCTAATCTCCATTCAAATGTTCTGATTTGCTTTCTGGGGAATTTTCCTATAATTAAATGTTTTGCATGGAAGTTGTGAGCAGGAAAAGACCTAATTTCGTGTACAGCAATTTCTGCAACTTTAGAAACAGCTCACAACAAGACAAGAATCAGTAGAGTTGTAACCAACTTTACCTTCATAATGATAAAGTTGTCATTCATACTCAAGAATTTCATCAGCTTCCAAAACTCCAAACAAAATCCTACATCAGAAGATATATATATATATATAGTAATGTGCTCAAAACTGAGGGCAAACATTAATAACAAACAACTACATTTCTGAGTTTGTCATAATAGTATATACAACGATTATGCTAAAGACTAAGCATAAACAATCCTACTAAAATTTGCATTCTCAGTTTCTGTCAGATTTAGTATGTATAATGATATGCTAAAAACTAACAACAAACAATTATAGGTAACAAAGATCTATATTCTGAGATTCTGCCAACTTTCCAGAAGCAAAGCAGCAGACAACTGATCAAATCATGAGATTTGCTAGCACACAAGTCAGTATGCAATAGTAGTTCGTTCTATTTTAGCCCCAGATGCAGTAATAGTTCATTGCTAGTTCACATCAGTTTCTTTCCTATGTAACTTGCTAATGAATGGTACCAATCAGCATATGAATCTGAAGCTTCCAAATTCTTTACAAAAAGATTTATCACAGAGAAAACAACCACAATTAAATGCCAAAGTTCATTTGATTGTCACTCCAATAACATAGCTAAAGAACAAAACAAAAAAGCAATCACAAGCTTGGAAACAATTATGTGTCACCGCTTCTCCAACAGACTTTGAAAAAAGTATTAAAGCCAAAATCACCCACCAGATACTTCTCATATTGGCACCTTCATCTTGCTGCTATACAAACCATTATACAAACAGCAAGTTAGTCTGTATTCTAGGAAATTAAACAACCTCAGTTGTAGGCAAAGTGACTTACAATGGACATGATTTACATCCTCCAAAACAAATTATCCGATTGAGAACTCACAGTATGGAAAGCTAACACATGTTGATATTTCATGTCTTCAATGTATCTGTCATGGTAAGAGCAGAATGAAACAACAAATGAATCAAAGCTCTCCCAAAAAAAAATCTCGAGACCCAAAATCACACCAATGGCCACCAACATCAATACAACAAGCACTAACAAGTGAAACCAAAAACTGAAATTTCTCCATCCAGCAGTTTCCCATGGGAGTATCCTGTGATCTTCAGTCTTCTTCATCCGAATGTCACCAAATTCTAATGATGAAATCAGAAACAAACGCCTAGGTAATTGTCCCAGAGTTTTCCCAATTGTCAAGGTCCACATTCAGGTATCCAAAGCATGTGAAACTCATTAGATTACCATTAGAGTTCATAGAGGAGTTGAATTTTGCAACAATACAGGCTCATCTCCGTTTGTCAATTCAATGTCTCCTTCTCTAGTCTCATTAGAGACATGATGTTGTGCATTATGTGCATTGCCCACTGTAGGAATTTCTGAATTTCGCGAGTGCTCTGAATTTTGGGGAGTATGATTTGTGCTCAAGGCTCCATCAGTTGATCTTGTTGATGGGCCTTTTCTCTTGCCAAAACAAGAGCAGCAAATTTTGAACAAAGGCTTGTCTGGTACTGGTATGAATTTGACAACAAATGCAAGTGGCCACCTGTTATGCCCACATCACCAAAAGAAGTATTAGATTGCATTCAAGCATAGCTAATACAGAGTGTGCTTGTATTCACCATGAACTACATGTTAAGTGGGCTTCAGAGGCATCTCAATTGAATCCCAGGACTCGAAGAAAAATTGGTTCATTAAAGGGAATGAAATTTGTCAAGGAGTTGATGCATACGAAATAAGACCGATAATAATGCACAGAATCCACCACTTCACAGGGAGCTTCGTGGTTTGTGCAAACTTGTTGAGAAACTCCACAATCACAAACTGCAACAGCACAGCACACATTGCACTCCTGAAACCAGCAACAAAGACAACGAGCAAAAACATGCTGGAAAATCCATCACCACAGAAATCAAAAGGTTCTGGGAACAAACAGATTATTCTCTGGAAACAAAAGGGCTTGATAACAAGGCTGTACCAATGTCACCAAGGACTTCAAAAGGGCTAGTATGAGAAGAATGCCACGACTTTCCACAGTGAGAAAGAGCTGAGAAAGCTTGTGCAAACCTGAAGGACTACAGTGATGAATATGATTGACATGAAGAGGTAGTTCTTATAAATGCCTTCAAATACATTCAGCCTCTCTGGTCTCCGGGCGTTGACCTCATTAAAAAGCTGCAGCCACACAATACACAGATCAGAACATTGCAAGGGTAGCAGAAGAAATTCAAATCTGATCCTAAGCAATGAAAGCCTAGTCATGAGCTGACTTGGATGAAAATTAAGGGATGCAAGAATGAAAGACACGAAAAGTTCTCATTACCTGACAGAAAACAAATGCATTGAAGATAATTGTATTCTTTACAAGTGTTTTGTGGTCATGAGTTCCTGATAGTTTAAGAATCTTTATCCCAGCAAAATTCAATATCATGAGAACAATGATCTGATATATGGCCTGCATACACAACAATGTTCACAATGGTCAAATATAGGATGTAAGGAGTGCTCTCAAGGATAAGATGGTTCAATCACAACTACAAACTAGCTCAGATAAACTTGAAGACAAGGTGTAAGAGAACTTACTTGGATGAAGATATTTCTCCACATGATGTTGGTGATCAATGGCTCCCTGCAAGTGGCACAGCAATGATTTGATTGGAACACAAAACAAACTGCAGAGTCTCTAATTACCATACAACTGATGAATTTATGACAAAGCTAAGGAGAACCATGAGAGTCCAAATTCTGCAGTAATTGAACAATTCTTTATAGTAAAAAGCTGTTCCAAATATAAATATTGAGATAGATGGAGCTAAGTACTGTCCTGCTTTTGTATGTACTCAATGACAAACAGATAACAAACACAAGACACTCATGTTTGTGGAAAGAGAAACCAAAAAGGACAATACTGACACTCTTCCAATTGGTTTCCTCAACATAAGATCATCTGTGGGAGGCTCTGTGGCAAGTGCAAGTGCTCCTAGAGTATCCATGATTAAGTTCACCCACAACAGCTGCCAGAAGAACACAGATCAAGTAAGAGCCAAAGATAGTGTCTTCAGAAATTATGCATGAACTTAGTGCAAGCCAAAAGCAAGCTAATTTATTACAATTATGTTTCAGATGGAGGCATCACTTAGTGGTAATCGTGTGAACCACATGGTAGGGTATACTGTACAGCAGTAGTTCTCCACCATTTCTACACTTACTAAGATATTTCAAAGAGATCTAACTACACCAAACAAGGTTAGAGAAAGGTAAAGATGAAACCTTCAACTTTCACTAACCTGAACTGCAGTAAGAGGCACTTCTCCAGAAGTGCAAGCAGCCACAAAGTTGAGAGCCAATGCAACAACGTTCACTGTCAATTGAAACTGGATAAATTTCTGAATGTTGGCATAGACAGAACGTCCCCAACTTACAACCTGAGGTATATCACACACAAGAGAAACATGCCTTTATAAAGCCCATACAACAAAACCACTTCTAAGAAGTTGAGAAGACATCTTACAAGGCAACCCAGGAGACAGAAGCACAAAACATAAAAAGAACCTGTCCAGTGCCAAGCCAGTTTGGATGAGACAGAACCCATCCAATTCTGCTTTGGGCTGGAAAAGATACTCTGATGGGTTGCCAACATGGAAACCTGGTGCTGCCACCATACATAGTCCATATTCTAAGCAAAAGGCAGTACAGTTTACAGAAAAGGTTCTCAGTCATGTTGGCTCCAGCTAGCATCAAAAGAATCTACTCAAGTACATACCTTCACAACTGAGGCAAAGTTATCATCCAAAATGATGATATCAGAACTCTCTTTGGCAACATCTGTGCCTGCAATTCCCATGGACAACCCAATATCTGCCTGCAACACCGCAGTTCGCATCTTGTTAGTCCAACCTGATGATTCTACAACCCATGTGAAATCTCTAAACCTACAGTTCAATGACAACAATAGCATCAGATTCAATTTGTAGCATCTCAAAAGTGACATTGACATGCACTCTAACCACAAGCAAGAGACAGATTATAACCGCATGCAATGCAGGTGCATCATTTGTCCCATCGCCGGTTACTGCTACAACATTTCTCCGTGCCTGGAGTGCTTGCACCAGTTTAAGCTTGTCTGTAGGTGATGACCTTGCCATGACCTGCAAGACATTGTCCCAACAAACCATCTATGTCACATGGAAAGACCATATTGCAGAATGTAATGATGTAACCATCATTTTACTCCTCACACAGTCTCACAGCAAGCATGTGTAAGAAGCAATGCAAAGGAATTCACAGCCTACAACAACCACACTGGAGAATGCAACAGTTCTGGAAATTTAATAAAACTCACAGAAAGATGTTTCAAATCCCTATCCAGCTGCACAGCATCCCAGGTGCGGAAGTCCTTGCCCTCAACCACCAATCCTTTGTTGTCTTCTAAAATCCCACATTCCTGAGCAATAGCTTTGGCTGTAAATATGTTGTCCCCTGTGACCATACGCACCTACAAAAAACAGGAATTTACACAATAGTCATAACATTCAGTCTTGACCTTTGTTTTCCAAAGTTACCATACAGATATCTCAGCTATTACTCCCATATACATTGAAGACACAACTAGATTGATGAGCTTGAATTACAAGAAACACAGTACAACTTTGAAAGCAAGATAAAGAAAAGTGCTGCACCTTCACACCTGCCTTTTGACACTTTTGGACAGCTTCCCGGACACCAGGTCTACAAGGATCCTGAAAAATTTAGAATACTAAATACAATGTACTCAGTTGTTCTCTAGAGATCAGTTTTCTGATCACACACAAATAGTCATAGTAACTATAAAATGACAGATAGAATAAAATAAAAAGCCATCGGAAGACTGTTTAAAAAGATAACCAAACTGTATAATGTCAATATGGAGTAAATAAAGATGATCAACACAGAATGGAGCCTCAAATCATATTATACCTATTTGGTATGATGCAGGTCTATTTATCCAACGAGAAATGTACCTTGATACCAGCAATGGCCAAAAGAATAAGATTATTCTCAGGTGTCTGCCAGTCGGCCTGAGCCTCTTCCCCAATGGGAACCTCTGACTCCTCAATCACGCAGTGAGCAAAAGCTATACACCGCAATGTAAGTGCTGCCATTCCCTCGATTACTTTTCTCAGCTCATCTTTCTGCAGGAAACTAGCTAAATATCAATAGAGAAATCTAAGAGCACCTTCACAAGAATGTAAGAACTTGTGAAGAGACGTGCATATCACTGCAGCTTTTGAGGTCTTGAAGCATTGACAAGTGCAACACATAATGCAGAAATTGGGCCACACCTTCTCTGAGGTCAAATTTTGCACAATGCTATCAGAGTCCATCCAAAAGGAGCACAGGTCCAAGATGATCTCTGCTGCTCCCTTCCAGTGCACATGCACCTTGCCATCACTTGTCTGTGTGTGTAGGTCAGAAACACCCAATATGTCAAATAGAGAATATGCTGAGTCAAGATTGAAAAGCTAGTTTTACTCAGCCACATCTCACAAAGGGCAACTGACATTCACCAATTTTAGCAAACTGATGTGAAGTGTTGTGAAGCTCAGTTGTTGGTCCAATGCTCAATCCAACTAAAAGTATGTAAACTTTACAATATACTATATATACAACCTGTACAAGATACTGCAAGAAAGCACAACTTCTAAAACAGTCTCAAGCTTTCAAAGGTTGATGCAAAACAAGTACCAATTTACCAGCACAGTTTTGTGAAGGACATGTTCAAGGAAATTCTAACCTTGAAGACCACTCCAGCACGTTTCTTTGTGGAGTTAAAAGTTTCAATATGAAGCACAGGCACATCATGCTTTATCTGCTTGAAGTTCATGCCAAGCTGAATCCACAAAAAACAAAAAGAAAGACACTTTAAGTCAGAGGAAAAAGGAAGGCAGCTCCCTCCAGCAACTCCATCCTGCCTGGCCATGCAAACACACGCTTTCTTTCACCTACAAAAATTCAACTACAGCAAATACAATGGGCATTTCAATATCAACTCCATCATAATATCCACAAATGTGTCCCTGATCACATATATGAAAGCAGCCAGGAAACTGGGTCAACAATTCCGTTGAAAAGAACAACATTGTTGCCTACCTTTAGACCCCATGCAAGAACAGCAGACTCTGTGGGGCTGCCACTCACCACTAGCTCCTTTCCTTCCTATAAATCATAGCATTACGTCAAACCAAGTAAACTAGTATTACATACCCACCCAAAAGATTGGTATGCACATGTTCCTGAATTCCTGTAACAAGCTCCAGATGTTAGAAGTCGCCTAAATCCTATGGAACAGGAAATTCCTTTAAATGTTTTCCTGCTTTGATCCATATATGAGCAGCTCAAAACAAGAAACACAATGTAAGTTGAGAAGCTCATCAGTCAACAACAGGAATACCATCAAAAGAGCATAAACCACTTACCTTGGGCACCGAAACAGAACCTGAGCTGTTGAGACATATTCCTTGTAGAAGAATCTCACGTGAATCTAAAGATAGAGTGGTTGACTCAAATGAATCCACCATTCGGCCTCCAAGCCAGCCCTTTGTCACAGTCATCTGCTTGGAACCCCACCCACATGTAAGGAACAACCTTTATCTCAGGAGGAAAAAATGCCTACTTGACATCCAAAACTCATCCAATTACAGTTGCAACTCCAGCATAATAAAGCCAAGCTCAGAACAAAAAGTTTTCCGGTCTGCAAAAACGCATCTGTGCAACCACCTTGATTGAAATTACCTTGTTTGTTGTGAGGGTACCCGTCTTGTCAGTACAGATGGTTGTTGCAGATCCCATTGTCTCACAAGCTGCTAGATGGCGAACCTATTACAAAACACAAGATTTTACTTCAATTTTCTCAAAACAGAATCAACTCCAGCCAAAGTTATTATGGAGGACTATGCTGCGCATTTACATAAGAGCATACTGCAAGGAACACAAAAAGCAAGAAGTCAAGGAAAATTGTACATACCAAGGACTTGTCTGCCATCATCTTACGCATTGAGTATGCCAGCCTGAAACACAGTCCATTGGAATGTCATCATGACATACCTTAATAACATTTAAATACAAATGATCAACCTCCCACAAATATCCATCTCAGATATCACAAAGCACAATGACAGTTGAGAGACAACCAGTACCTGTTTACTAAGGGGACTCAATTACAAAAGAGTATGCATCCAATTGAAAAACAAAAATGAGGAACATACGTGAGGGTTACAGCTAACGGCAGTCCTTCTGGCACCGCAACTACCACAATTGTTACCTGCCACCAAACTTTTCTTGAGAGAATACTATGCCATCATGTTGCCCATTCATGGAAGAGATAGTCATGTGGTTTATGGCTCTGGTCTTGAAAACCAGCACAGTTTCTAAAACTATCAAGGGCTCAATATAAAATGATTAGAAACTAATACTATTTATAAATAAGACTTTTGCACATGCCTTGCACAGTTAGAAGCCTGTTCTGTAACTGACAATACTGGTCCAGTCTTTACTGAGTCTATCATTAACTCAAGTATTAAACAAAAAGAGAAATATGAATATAACTCCAGATTGCATGCAGAATTTTGGCTGCTTTAGAAGACATTGAGACAAAGGTTTTGAGAGGCTTTGAATCAGTACCGCAATAGTAAATAGTCGCAGCACCTTCTGAACAACTACCTCGGCAGGATGCTCGTCATGCTTGTCAGTCTTATAATCTGTAACAAAATACCTGATAGCAGCAAAGCATATGAGCAACAAGCAAATGATCGCTAGATGAGAGTACAGGTGCTCAACATTGTTGCACTCTCAAGGGCAAGCTAAAAACAACCCTCCAGACACATATTATGCATTTCATCCAGGTCTTCAACATAACCAGAACAATCAAACTATTAGATAATGACAACCACCATGTGAAGAGAAAGAAAACCCACAAAATTCCTTTGCACCCCGAATTTTGGTCAGACTACCTGTGACATAATAATAGGAGTCATGTGGCAACTTGATAGTGAATAATAAACAATGGCAGGTAACCAAGATCTTGTGAGAGTAATGCACCTGATGAATTGAATAATAAAGACAAGAATAGCAACAGACAATCCAACTTTGCCAATGAAAGTAGCAGCTCCATTCAATCGCACCTGCAGCAAACCATTACCCTATTTCAAACTGCAGAGGTACTTGAAAAGAGTTTTTACAACTAAGCAAAAAAAGTTATGAAATCCAATTCTGAAGGGTCAGAAATAAGTGTCATTAAAAAGCTTCAAGCACACTTGGTCATTCAAAAATTACTTGTAGAGGAGTCTCTTCTCCATTGTCTTCACTGATTGCTGCCATGACTTGGCCCCACTCAGTGTGTGTGCCAACACCAGTAACCTGTGCCAAAAGAAATTACCCAATGAAAAGGAAAAGGAGACAAACTTCAAATTGACAAATAAGTTGTCTAAATAGATTAGCTATCGAACAGTAGTCACAGACTCAAGGTACTCACCAGCATGATGCCCTGACCATCATCCACCTTACATCCAGATAGTAGAAAGGGTTCTTTACTATCCTTCTTAGCCTGCACAAAGGACAAAGCAAAGTAGGCACTCAAACAAAGTCAGATCATTGGCACTCAAAAGTCAAATCCAGATCAAAAGGAGAAACATTGCGTTCACATCCCAGAAATATTTTACTTCTTTATCTTAAATAAAAACGACATGAGGTCGACTTCAACAATTATATCAGTAGTAAAGATTATAACATCATTCAAAAGCTCCAGCTGAACATTTGCTGACTACAAGAACTAAAGAACTTCATCAGCTCCCAGAAAAATGGGTATGGCATCCTCTCTGCATGCAAAGAACATATCACTAAGATGCTTATCTATGTTGAAACTTACTGGGTGACTTTCACCAGTCATGGTGGACTCATCAATTGAGAGTGAATGCCCTTCCACCAATAAGCCATCAGCTGGCACCTGAATTGAACTTACTCAAATTAGCACTGGCATGCACTTTAGAAGCTGCTAATTCCAACATGCTGCTGATACCATCGCTTCTTTCAACAGGATAACCAACGCAAGATCTCATATACAGGATTGAACTGTAAGCCAAAACATAAGGCCATATGCACAAATCCTAATATTGAAACCTCTACCAGTTCTTGTTCACACATGCTGATTACACTCCCAATTAAATCCCCTTAACAACGCCACCAAACCCCAAGGATACAACTAACTGAAAATCTCTTGGGAAAGTCAGCTGGACACACCTGACCACCAATAGACAAGGGGACAATGTCTCCAACCACCAAATCATGTATTGATACAGTTTTTCGTTCACCACCTCTCACAACCTGCATGTTACATTCATTGTATTTCAATTCCTCATGCACAGCTGGCAATATCCATGAAATCCTGAAATCCCATAACTTAATCCTTGAATGCCTGTGAAACCAATCTGCCCAAGGGCACAATTGCAATGAAATGTCAAAAAAGAATTGCAATAGGTACTCAAACTAGTATCAGAAGGCATGGAGCAACAGTTTTAAGAAATTACAGAGAAAAATCCACAGTAACACTTTGATGCCAACAGTTATATTGGTTCTGAACGAAAACAAGCACAAATTTTGGACAAACTATTGAGCATATAGAGCAACACAGATTTCACATGCATTATCTGACAAGAATACTCACCGACAACTGAATGTTCTCCTTTTGATCATTCAGGCTTTGAAATTGCAAAGACTGCTTGTAGTCGCTGATAGCTGTTACAATGTATAAAATGTTAGATAATGGTACATAATGTTTGGATCTTAATAAAATCCTCTTGAAAGCATCAGTACTTCGATTCTGCTATAGGATACATTGTCCATCACAAGGCTAAGCTAAACAAAACCCTGACATAAAAACTTGCGCTGGTTTCTTTGGTGTGCCTGGAGAGCACCTTATTTCACATAAAGAGTTGGCAGGCTTTACGAAAACATTATTGCTTGTCTCCACAGGCATTACATTTTTGAAAAGTCCACCATTTTTTTTCCCATGATACCCGGCAGGTATCACAGGAATAAATAAACAAAAACCATGCAATTTTTACACTGTGTAAAGCCCAAAGGGGTGGGTTTTACAGGAACAAGGGCCCCATGAGGCCCTACACAAAATACGCGCAAGCACTTGAGATTAATTACGAACACTATGTCTTCTCAAGTTCTGAGGACCTCTGCATACTTCTGACCTCAGTCATCCTGAATAGATTGAGACATCAAAATAGGTTTCAGATTTGACTACATATCAGCAAACAGGAAGCAGAGAATCCAAATCTAAAGAAAAAAATTCAAAATCGAGACTGAGGAACAGCTGGACAGCATTAACAGTCAAATGCATGTTCAGACCTTTAACAGGAACAGCTATTGACTGTCTAATACAACATCCTCAGTGTCTTCATCAGCTTCCTACTGCAGATGGAGGTCAATGTCACAAGACCAGCAGTAATGGGAAGACTCGGCCATGATGTTTGTTAGCTCAGCAAAAACTAAAAGAGAAGGAGAAAGTGAATGAAACTAAGAAGAGCGAGGAACAAAAAGGAAAAGAAAGTGTGAAAGTTAAACAAGGAAAGAGGAACAAACAATTATAAGAGGATGAGTTTTTCAGGATTAAGAAGTCCTTGAAATAATCTGTGTGAACATAACAATTGTAGCAACACCAAAAAAAAGATCTTGAAGAGACGGCAGGTTCAATATGACAGAAACTATGAAGTGTAACCTTTTCTCTGAAGAAACTAATTAAGCTCACCATTTGAGCTATGAAAAAATCATTTGAACTATGAAGCCTTAAGAACCTACAAAACTGATTATTGACAACTCCAAATAATCACAGAGCTGTTCCAAGTTAACAGTTAAACAGTTGAATGAAGAAACAAATGGACATTACCTGTAACTGATATAACAAGTACCACTGCAACTCCAATTGCAGTTCCATCATACCAACCATTTTTGGCACCCTGCACACAGCCATTACCAGTAGAGATATGCAACCATATAACTTGGTCTAAACAACCTGGGCTACATGAAATCATTGCAACAACATTTGTAAATAATGTAACCAACAACACTCAGTGCCTCCGTACATCAACAAATAGAGTCTAAGTTAGAAGAGAAATAGGAATCAGTTTGATGAGTGTTGAGAAATCTCCAGAATCGTGATAGAAGGTAACTAGAAGCAGATGAAACGATTGCACTTAAGTCAAAGAAAAACTCTGAATGAAGACTAAGGAACAGGGCAGAAGAAAAATACAGAAAGAAAGGACTAATTTGGTATGAACTATGAAACTAGCCATATATGAGCAGCATTGACAGTCTGTCACTTGTTCAGTGACCATCTACAGTGACATGTAAGATAGCAACTTTTCTATCACATGCATACTTCTTCATCAGCTCCCTACAGTGGGTACTAGCCAATGTAACCATTAGCCTGTGTACTGAGTTTCAGTCACAAGTCCAGTGGCAACAAGAAGATTCAGCCATGACACTGGCTAGCATGCTACACCAAAGAAGGAAAACAAAGAAGGGAGGAACAAAAAGAAGAAAGAACAGAATATAGAAGACCAAAGGGAGAAGATTAAAAAAGGCAAAGTGGACTATCAAATGCCCCCCACATACAACACTCTGTATAAAATCCAATAACTCCATATGATGAAATTACAACAAGAATTTTCTCTTAATTGAGCAAATACCTGGACATCTTTAAGAGAATATTCAGAGGGTAGCCATTATTCTTCAAGAACAATGAGACAAACATGTGAGTAATGAAGAAAAATTTAGAACTACAATGCCTCAAGGACCTACAGAACTGACTATTGATAACACCCAACTTAGCAGTAATAGAGATAAATGGGATGAACATGAGGCATATATGGATCATGTCAATTCCGGCATGCTCTGGTGTGTACATATACCAAAGAAAACCTCAAAATAGACCCCTAGGAAAAGATATGTCAAATGGCAAGTTTGTAGTGGACTTACTTCAGTTGGTATTGAGACAGCCAAAGAGACAACTGCAGCCACCATAAGAATGATGAGAGTGGTGTCATGACAGGCCTCCCAAAGAAATGTCTGCAGCCCAAGCACATCCATGTGAGAGAGGAAACAGAGTCTGTTCGATGAAAAGCAAAGATGCCATGTGCTACATTCTGCAAGCAGTCAGTACCAGACATCCGTACAGACAGTAGTACTCTCAAGTCACCAAAGTTAAGTCTAAACACTCATTGTAAGACAATCCAGGATCCTAGCAACATGCTGATGGTTCATGAACTCTGCATTCCACCACCACTCTTCTAAGTAAACATTTCAATTTCCAAATACTGCAACAATTTGAGTCCTGGCTTATCTCCTTCTCAGTGAACTTGACTAGATTTCATATACCAAAAACTAAAGCTCTAACATTCCACATCAACTGCATGATCCATCTAGACTTTTGCCATATGAGGATGCAAACTTAACATTGTGACATGGAACTACACTGCTCCTGAGAACCAAGGGGAATTAGAGCTTTCTATAATTTGGAGACAATTCTCAGATGCCATTTGACATTACAGACACAGGGATTCCACAACCATACCAAGAAACCTTTTGGACGCTTTTTTGGATAAGTGTTGTCCCCATAAGCATCCTTTCTCTTCTGTAACTCCTCAGGTGAGTCTCTGATTCCGTCTTCCAGGCTAGTGTTAAGGTCCCTTGCAACACCTTCAACCTGTCCATAGGACCTGATAGTCCATAAGGTACAAACTCTATATCCTACCATACATAGAATCCATAGAAAACATTCAGAGTACAAAAGCAACCACGCTTACAAGATAACAGTTATGTCCATGTCAGTAGCAGAGTGAAAAATACAGTAATGTGTGTCTGCACGTTCCTCTGTTCAAGAAGTTCAAAATAAAGCCAAACCGGCTCTCGCACTCAAAGACCTAAGTCTTGCACACAACTGCAAAGCTTTAGTATAGCACCTTCAAAAGCACAGGTTACAGAGAAGGTCTCTTACCCCTCCAAGCCTAGATAAATGTTCATATTCACGTGCTTGAAGAAGATGCACAAGGGTGTTAGGGCCCACTCCAAATCCCTCTGGCGGTGGATCTGTGTCACCATAGCATTCAGCATCAGCAAAGTAACCCTTACCAAATCTTGACCAACAGATTGAGAGTGAACTTCCTAAGAAATAGAGGAGGTTTGTCTGGCAATTCACTCAGAAGAAATGTTGCAGTATCAGATAAGGAGTTGGACTGGAGATCGTTTTCAAAACCACCACAAAGCAACGACCAATAAAACATTTAACTTTTCCACATCACTGAAAAAATGGATGCCAAAAGCTATACCTTGTTTCCAAGAAGCAGCCTTTTTGAATTTTTCAATTGCCTGTGGTGAGGAGATACTACAATGTTCATGTTAGAAAGCAATGTATGTGCTCGAGCTCCATGCATGTGTATATCCCACTGAGATGAAACTACCTCCTCAACACATTTATTCAAAACTTCAAGAAGTAAAAAGACCTCCCTCTCGCAAAATGGGAAACATGTGTGGGACATCCAAACCAACGACATTTGCAGGTTGGACAGTGTCATGCCAAAGCCAGCTGGTATTTTTTCAGGACTTACACGAATGACGTGTGTACTAGCTCTCAAACGAGCAGCTGGGCTTTGATTTTTTTTGCTCTCTTCAAGCCTTTTGAGATTGCTGGTGTACCGGAATCGCCGTGTTGCATTCACAGTCAATGTGGCTTGCTGCACATAACAGTACCTCAGTCCACAAAATTCCTAATCAGTGACTGGCAACCCATCAGTGACCACTTCGATGGCATTGGCAATCAGTAACCACAACCCATCAACATGCTCAAGATGTTCTGCCATTGTCACAGTTTCAAAATGTCAATGTCATGTCATTGGCCTCATGAATCAATGCATCAATTTTGCCAAAATGCACATCCTGCTCCAATATGCTCAGTACATTATCCCACACAATGGCCTCCTCCACCCACAGAGTAGCAGCACAGATGCATGGGCATTCCAATTATCCACTCTTGAGACTAGCTGAGATGTGTATATGACACAATGTCTGAAGTTTCCAGTTCTTGCTTTGTCCAGGGATAGTCTATCAAAACAGACCCGCGTCTTGAAGATAGCCCAATCACCATAGTCTCATAAAATGCCATAGCATAAGAGATAAATAAGATGTACAGTTTTGTCCTAGTCCTGTTGTTTCCTTCCGGCAACTCATCTTACTGCCCTGTAATGCT
>Ga0209208_10004947_pt1 | contig 18688 bp, 16 predicted proteins | sample S1TSphfallax_3_FD_187694 | JGI IMG/M metagenome (GOLD analysis project Ga0209208, IMG submission 187694) | Host-associated microbial communities from peat moss isolated from Minnesota, USA - S1T2_Fd - Sphagnum fallax MG (SPAdes) (version 2) | ecosystem: Host-associated > Plants > Peat moss >... | reverse complement strand
AGTTGGTGCAGAATACTTGGCATCCTCAGAGGTGCGAAACCCCACTTGTAGGATCTTGCAATTTGCCGACACAAACAGTCTAGGTTAGAATCGCTATTTTTTACAACTACTATGGAATTCATGTATATAGCCGACTAAGGAGAAGTTTACATCCTTGCCAGCGGATCACCTACCACAGAGTTCCTTGTTTTTTGTTCTAGACCCACACATATTTACACATATATACACACCCAAATTTTTTAGACTTACACTTATATTGTTGCTGTGTATTTGTATATTTTAATACTTACACAGTGAAGTTAGTGTAAGTAAGTAGTGTAAGTATTTGTCAAATACACCTATACAAAAGAGATATTCGCAAATTCACCCTGTCTTCACCCTGTCTTTGGGCCTCTTTTCACCCCCTAACCCCTCTTTTAGTGGTATCCGCAAAGTAATGAAATTTTATTAAATCTCAGTACAAAATGCCGAATCTCACCATTTAACGCACAAGGTTCAAGAGGAATCATAGGGGCAGTACAGATTGGAGCAGTGAAAATCTATGTCGCAGCAGTGGAGCAGCAGTACAGATTGGAGCAGTGAAAATCTATGTCGCAGCAGTGGAGCCGCTCAGGAAAAAATGAAGACATGGTGAAACTCAGGAACCCTAAAACCCAAAATTTCTGGTTTTTTTGAGTTTCACCCCTTCTTGAATGCTAATGTACTTAATTGCAGGTTGTTTTTTGAATCTCACCCTGTGTATGACCAAACTCTGGGTACTGGTGCTGTCTTTTCCTGACTTTATGGATATCTCTAATGCCATGGTAAATGTTTTGAGGCATCTAAGTGTATGTATGATATATATCTTTGATAACTTATATTTAGTTGCAATCTATGTTGATTAGTTGTGGGTACATCCAAATGTGGGTGCATCCTGAAGCTTAAATGTGTTTTTTTCTCCCTGCAGTAGGCTCTTTTCATTGGCCCTTCACACAAAGAAATCATGATACTTTTAACCTAGAATTAGAATGTGAGAGTGTTAAAATAAAAACACCCACAGCAACATTGGCATTTCGTATCAATATGTGGCCCTGCAAGAGCATTTCTCACATCCAAGATTGTGTTTTTTTTTCCCTCTCGACCTCACCCATAAAACTGAAACTAGGACTGCAAAATGCGGGAGAGTATAGGAGACAATCCATTGGAGCAATCAAACCTTCTAGCCAATCAACAGCAGGTGTTAGGGCTTTGTTGTTAGGGCCTTTTGCCAGCCTCAGAGTCCTATGCAAAAATGTTGGGCCAAAACCATTTTGCTGAGCCAAACTGGATGTGTTGGCTGGTACCTTCCACCGCAGAAGATCATCCCCCTCACTGAAAACAGGTTTCTTCAGGCAGGTAAGGGAGCTGAAAATACAAAGGAAAAATTTCTGGTAGTGAGCTTTACGATGAGATAAAAGCAATGCATCATCCATAGAAGAGACATAATTCATGAGTGAGTGATTGAGGAAAAAGTTTGGAAAAAAGAAAAAAAAAGAAGGCCTCTCTCATGCTCCACACCTGCCTTCCTCTCTCTCTACCACAACTTGACACTTGACAACACCACACAAAGCCCACACCCATTGATCAAATTCCCACCCTTTTTGGGAAAATCGTCACCTCCATCTCTCTCTCCCCTCTCTACCAACTCCTCCCAACTCAAATGGGAAAAATCTTTCCCTCCATCCTTCATCACGAATCCATGTGATGAAAGAATTTTGGGTGTTGTAGCCCAATTATTGTGATCAAAAAACCCAATTTGATCACAATTTTTTTAAGCTAGGGAGTCTAAAGAGCAAAATCAAACAAAATAAAAGATGGTTGATAGAGTTCCATTTTCCACTTGTTTCTAAGCCCTTTGTGTGTGTGTGCGTGTGCGCGCGCGCCTGTTTTGGAGTTTTTGCGAGTTCTTTTGGGGAGTTTGTTTGTTTGTTTTTGGTTGGGTTTGAGGTGGGGATTGATGGCTTCGGCTGCAGCCTATGTGATGCCGGCAATGGTTGCCTTCGGGAGTGGTGCGTACAATGTCGCTGCGGCGCCAAGGTCGCAGACGAAGCTAGCGACAAGCAGTAGCAGTAGTGCTGCTACTGTGACTTCTTCTATAGCTTTGCCATTTCGTGCTTCCCGTAGATGTTTGGAGCAGAAATCCGGGTTTTTCTCAGGACTAGCGCTGGTTTCTCTCTTTCCCGGATCTTCGAGTTTCAGAGCAGGTGTCTACTACATTTTTTCCATCGCTGCCGGATTCACTCACAGAGACAGACAGACATAGACAGACAGATTTGTGTTCGGTGCTTTTACATGTTTTTTGTGTGATTATTGACCGATAAAGGTTTTTGCACTAACGAAAGCTCTGTCGCTCGCAATTTCTGGAGTGCAGAAGTGGCAAGGCCTTTGATGACGGTAATTGCCAAAGTTTCAGAAACGGAGACGAAAAGGGAGATTTCAGCTGCCGAAGCGACGGAAGAAGCGAGTGAAGAATTCGAAGCAGCTCTGAAGAATACTCTGAAGAGTGTGCAAGAAGCTGTGAGTTTGATTTTGTTTGATTGCTTGCTTGCTTGCTTTTCACTGGACACGTAGAAAGAAACTGTTGCTCTCGATTTCCGGTCTCTGGCGAGTAGAAGACTAATTGCTCACCCTTTTATTATCTCGAAAGGAATTTCAGTCTACGACTTGCTGCAGATCACAATGAAGTGAGAGAGAGAATCTTGATGGATTTCAGTGACCACCGTTAGTGCTCAGGGGAAATTATTGAAGTAAGAAGATCGAGTTGTGGTTTCCTCTTGTAGTTTTTGAAGGTTTTATGAGATGAAGGTTTTGAAGATTTTTGGCAAGTTTCTCCTGATCTCGGTTCATAGAGAAAACCCCTCCTCATGTCGCAGAATTGATTGGCAGTAGTCTTCTGGACTCTCTGGACAAGTCCTCAGTTTCTTGCACATCAATGCACAGAGAGTAGCCAAATTGCTCAAGAAGTATGGTGAATTCTGTTCTGGAGTTCTGGAGACCGATGTGGTAGAAACACGTGAATTCTGTTTGGGACTTTTGATCTCCACCGATTGTCATGTGTATGATGGAGATAGATTTCTATCATTCATTCTCTTCAGGGGATTAAGCTCAGGTGCAATCGCTGTTTGATTGTTTTGTGCAGTGGGACAAGGCAGATGATAAGCTTGCAATCAGTGGGTTAGGGTTTGCTGCTCTACTTGTTCTGTGGGCCTCCACTGGCCTTATCAATGTAAGTGCCATTTTCTCAGAGTTGAAAAAAGAAAACATCCTGTAAGGTTTCATATTCCATGGATGAGTCATGACTTTATATATCAAAGTAGGTCACAATTTAAGACCCAATCTGTGAATTGCTCTCACATTGTGGCTTGTATTATTGCATTGTGCAGGCTATTGATAAACTGCCCTTAATTCCAGCCGTGTTTGAATTTGTTGGCATCCTGTTTTCAGGAGTTAGCACATTCCCTGTTGCCCTACTCCGTATCACGTATTTGTGAATTGTAGCCACTCATTATGACTGTTATTAGCTATGCCTGTGCTTCCTACAGAAAGACTTTTGCATTTGTTCCATTTGTGTCTTTCTAATCATGTCCTTGTGTGTGTGTGTGTGTGTGTAATATTGCAGTGGTTTGTATATCGCTATTTGCTCTTCAAGCCTGACAGGTCAGTGGGATTTGGCTCTTCTAATTTGTCTCTTGGAAAAAAATTTCAAGCTTCCATTTGAAGTGCAGAAGTATTGGATTCTTCATATGGATGTCATTTATTTTTGGTGATGTACACATGTTTCTTGTGGTAACAATCAGTCACAGCTGGTGCTATTGTGTCAACACTTATGGCACTTCAATCACACTAGAGAAGACTAATGGATTTAGAAAATTTTGGCTCTGCAGGGAGGAGTTGTTCAAGTTGATTGATGATGCAAAGTCAAAGATTACTGGTCAGTGAGATTTGAGAATTTCCCATTTTATTTTATTTTCCTTCATTAGCTGGGTGAGGAATGGACAAGAGAAGTAATAAACAGTGTGACTATGTTAGCTGTTGCCAAGAATTTGTGTAGGGTGACCCCATTTAAATGCACTTGTGGTCTTGGAATTTCAATTTCTTGGTTCTGATGACTGCTTCAACAGTTAGTTTTTTGTGGCACAGTGTGAGGAAGTACAATATATGTGTGGCAGATGTTTAATCTGTGCTAATTGAAATTGTGTCATAATTTATGTATTTCAACTCTTGGGCATGCAAAAGCTTGAGCCAAGTGCAAACAAGTTGTGAGCTTTCGCCAGAATGATGGTGGTGATGCCTGCCCTTGTCACAAAATGTTGAAGAAACTAGATATATACTGTGAGATGGTTATTTGGTGTTCATTCCAATAGGAAACCAAAAAAGTTGCTATGAACTTGAAATATTCATTGTATCTTCTCGGCTGTAGTGGGTTTCTTCCATTCTTGTGAATCTGCAAACATGAGGTTCTCTAGGCACATTAGTACTATTTTATTGAAAAAAGTATAAATTGATCTTACATTTTATACAAGTTGTTGCATTTGATTCATTGTAACATAATTAATGTTACATAATCTTTATGTTGGAGTGTGTGCACTAGTTGAAATTATTATTATTTGGTTTAGGTGTGTGTAATGGAGATGGAATCAGACTTTGTCTTAAATCAGACCAACCCCAAATTCTTTGTGAAAATGAAGTGGGCTTTATGTGTGTAAACGGAAAACTCCCTTGGAGCTGGGTGTTACTCCTGCATAGAGTACTGACAAATTCCTCAGTATCAAAGTTATCTGTAAAGTCACCCTGTCTTCACCATCTCTCTTTCACCCCTTACCCCGCCGTTTGGTGGTATTTGCAAAGTAAGGAAATTTTATTAAATCTCAGTATAAAATGTTGAAACTCAGCATTTAATGCACAAGATTCAAAACTAATTGTAGTAATTGCACAGGTAGGAGCAGTGAAAATATGTAAACCCCTTTTATAGTCATGCTCACTTCAGTCACATTCTTATTTGTGTCATGTTTTTGGTAACCATCTCATTTAGTGAAAAACACCATTTTTTAAGTCATTATCCCACTTGTTAGTGGCACAAAACTTTTGCAAAACTTTTTAAGTAAATGTGATTACAATAGAACAAATATTAGGGTTTTGAATTGTAATTTTCTTTTTTTGGCAATGTTAGTGTTGCTTCGTGTTCGAGTTGTGTAAACTAACAACAATGAATCTAGTTGAAGAGGAAAAAATAATAACTAATTTTCAATGCAAACAAGCAAAAAAATATGCAAGCTTGCCAAGAAAACAGAAAATTTTAATTAAGAAATCTAGTTAACAAGATACACAAACTAATAATTAAGGAACTCAAAGTCGATGTAAATTGTCACATTAAAACAAATAGAAATCACAACCTTCTTCAAGTCTAACAATACATAATAAAGTTTAGAATAACTCACTAAATAAAATAAAAAAATTAACATCTTTATTCTAGTATAAAAGGGTTGTTTTGTAAAGTCTTTTTTTGGCCTGCAGTCACAATCTTGTAAGGGTTTATATGAAGTGTAAGTATACTCGTTTAAATCACAATTTGTTAGCGTCACAGAACAAAAATGATCACCAAGTGTGTGATTCTAAAGGGGTTTATTGTATGTAGCAGCAGTGGAGCCCCTCAGGAGAGGGGAAAAATAAGATGAAACTCAGTTTATCACCAAAATTGATGAAAAATTTAGTTTGGGTGCCACTTATTACCATGGTTACACCTTGCAACCTTTCCTATAAACCCTCCTACTTCCACCTTACACTATTACCAAGGTACTTACATGACGACTACCTATGTACGTAGGTAATATTGTAGGTAAATACATAAGTAATGTAAATGGTCATGATGGTTGCTAATGTGTTATTTTCAGTCCTGGGTGATACATGTAAAAGCTCACTATATTTTCAAGCTAAATATACATTGTGGAAGTTTATTTTGTTTTCTCAAGGAGATAGGTTTGTTGGAATAAGAAAGGGGAAGGGTATCATGAAAAGAACCATGCAACAAATCATGAGCTTCTTGTTTTTTTGAGTCTTACACCTAATATCTCTGAATGTTTAACCTGAAAAATAAAATATTTTAAAATGTTAAAATCTTGATACAACTCGTTGTCTCCTTTGCAAACCTGCAGAAATCAAAACAACAACAATTATGGGTATAATGATAAATTTGTACAATGTATGGGGGGAGATCCAAATGGAGAGGATGAAGTTAGAATCTGAATTTCTCAATTTTTTTAAATAGTCAAAATGATAAAATTTACTTATTTCTTAAGATTATGGTCGGTAATGTAATTGTTCACAAACAATTAATTGTTCGAATTAATTTCCTTCTTGTCACGTTTTATGGTCAATTTCACTAAGGCCCCCATTCTCATGTGGCAAGAGATCATGACCATGGAAATATTAAGAGCCCTCCAAACACATCCCAAGATCATCCAATGAAATTTCCCACATCATTTTGAAGTGTGGGCCTAGGTTGTGAAGTGCAAATGAAAATTGATTTAATTGAAGTACCAACATATTATGATAAAGCCCAAAAAGATAATTAATTATTTTATGTAAATTTTGATTTTTAACTTGATATTCTATTTTATGTACATTTTTCTATCATTAGTTTAAGGTTTGTCCTTTCTTTTCTTTCATCACTTTCTTTTCATTTCTTCTTTTTTCATTTTTTTCATTTTCTTCATTTATTGTCTTAGCAAGTAAAATCACCATAAATTGCAGGTAAGAAAATATATGTAAAAAAAATCCAACAAAACACAGATTTTTTACCCATGAGCTAATGAACTTTGTGCACACATTTTTTTAAAATATTTTCTAAAACATAAAAAATTGTAAAAAAACTTGACCATTCATGATTTTTTGGGACCATGGGCTAACAAATTTTGAGCCCACCTTCAAAAGATCAAAAGATAAATAAAATTAATTAATTATGCAAAAACAAATCCAACCAATTGTGGCCTTTTTGGCCCATAGATTAATGAACTTTGCACCCCGCCCTTCAAAACAAAATTGTTTAAAATTTTGAAAAAAAAATCATCACAAAATATTTGTAGACCAATCACTTTTTTTTGGGCTCTCATGGTTTAACAAACATGTAACCCACCTCTTTAAAAATTTATAAAAGAATCTAAGTTTGGGCCATCAAAATCTGACCAATTATGATTTATTTGAACTCATGGTTTAATGAAGTTGTTACCAAAGCTCAAATAGGTGGTGGGCCTAGCAACAACAAGTCTAATTTGAACTAGTCCATTAGACCATGAAACATTATTCATAAGGCATTTTATTGCTAATTTTTTCATTTTTTATTTTTTCTTAATCCCTTGGTCCTTCACCCTCATGTAAAGTGAACTTAGGGTCTTTTTTTTTTCTTTTTAAAAAAAATGAAAATCGGTTTAAAGATTTATTGAAAATCCAAATCCACTTCCAGTTGTGAAAATTGATATTTTAACCTTTTTTTTTTTTTTTTGGCCAATTTTTCAATTCATCTCCATTTCATGCATTTAGAAAAAAAATTAATGTGCTTTTTTTTAGCAACCACCTTGTGTGAGGATTCACAAAATCAGCCATGTCAAATTTTTAATTGATTTTTTTAAATATGTGAGAATTAGTGTGCTCTCAACAATGTCTTTAAACCATAACATGTTTTTCATTCTTATAAAATGTGAACAACAAGGTGAAAAAACCATTGAAAATGAGTTTTTTAAAAAAAAGAATAATCTTCAACCCTACCTTACACTTTGATTCTCCAAGCCATGAGCTCGTCTTTCAAGGTTTTTTTTTTTTTTTTTTTAATTTAATTTTTTTTTTTTTTTTTTTATTTTTTTTTTTTTTTTTTTTTTTTTTTTTTTTTTTTTTTTTTTTAAATTAAATTATATATATATTTTTATAAATTTTCTTCGTGTTTTTTTTTCTTTCTTTCTTTTTTTTTGGGTTCGGACCAATTGATTTTCCTCCAAAATGATGCCATGTAAATTAAATCACAATTTGATTTATCTTGGTCCTAGACTCTCATCTAAAAGCATTTGAGACCCAATTTAATGCTCTTAACAAATAGAAATGCTCAATTTCATTAGACCCTTGCTCCTTGGACCCTTATCTAAACTAAACTTGGCCCTTAACCCTGGAATATGGTTAACATAAAATGGTTACCGTTTAGTAGGTACCTACTAGGCTACTATATCCTAGGTGTGCTTCCCTGTGATTGGATGCCTTGCTCACGCAGCCTAGCAAGTTACCGTTCCTGAAAAACCGGCCACGCCGCCTTGCGGCCCGAAAAAGTGGACTGTGGTGAGAGACGCAGGCGGTATACCGCCTTCACGCCCTAAAGATCCGGTCTTCGTTGCTGCAAAGCTTGAGCCCGCAACGCAACGCAACAAACGCGCAGCGAAGAAGGAGAAGAAGAAGTGACGAAGAAGAAGAATATCAGACGAGAAGGAGACGAGATCAAGACTGTGAAGAGGAAGGAGTAGAACAACAATAAATTGTCGGCGTCATGAGTGTTATCGACATTCTCACTCGAGTAGATGTTCTGTGCAAGAAGTATGAGAAGTATGACCTCGACAAGCAGCGGGGCGCCGCGGACTCCATGTCCGGCAGTGATCAATTCCTGAGGCTCTACACTGTTCTTGAAGCCGATATCGAGGCTGCTATCCAGGTTTTGGTTTTGTTGTTTCCCCGTTCCTGTCTTCCAAATGCGTCGTTTCCTGTTACGGTTTGCATTTTTGCTGTTCGCGGCTTGCGTTTTTGCTGTTTTGAGAGGGAGGTTTTATGACTCACGGCAGTCTTGTACAACGTCATTTTGTTTGTAGTTTCTTCTAAGAGAACAATAGATAGCTCTTACGAGTTCTTTTGTGCAAGTGTCATCGACATTGTGTAGTTCACGTCTGTTGCGAAAGCTGCTGTAAAGAAGCGTTTTTGGGTAGGGCATGGTTCTTGGATGTGAAAGTGTAGCATTCCTGTGCTCTGTGAATGATAGCGACCAGAAGCCTCTCCACTTTGTTGCTGGCAATGAGTACTGTTCCTCATCATCTGATGTACATATTATTGTTGTGGATCAAATGCAAGTCTTCAGCTGAAGTCGTGCTGTTCTGTGCCTTACAGAAATCTCAAGATGCACAATCTGAGAAAAATAGAGCCGTGGTGGCCACCTTGAATGCAGAAGTACGGCGCAGCAAGTCAGCCCTGCAAGCTGAGATCCCTAAGCTTGAAAAGCTTGCTGAAAAGAAGGTTTCTGAAGGCATTGGATTGATTTTATTTTTATTTATTTACTAGTTTATTTTTCTTTTGTTTGAGTACTAATTTGATGCATCTAAGAAGCTATCATCATGTGTAAGGTCACATACATTCTCATGCTGCATGTATTTTGTGGATCCAGGTGAAGGACTTATCAAAGGAGGAGATGGCAGCCCGACCAGACCTTGTGGTGGCACTCGCACAAAAGATTCAGGACATTCCTGATGGTGTTACTGTTGGTCGGCGTGGAGGCACATGGGGTGCAAAGGCAGGTGCAAGCAAGCCTGTGGAGATAAAAGTTGATGCAATGCATCCAGGTAAGAAAGAGGCAACTGTGAAAGACAAGCAAGAGTTCTGTACAGTTGCTGGTAACCCTAAACCTGCTCCTATTTTATTGTTACATGGATGGAAGACCAATTGTGGTAATGCTGATTGGTATATTTGCTCTATAGATGATTTGATGCGTCCTGAGCACTATGAGCAAACTGAGGAGTCACTGGGATTCAAGCAAGAGTATGAGGCACGCCGAGCTAAGCAGGTGTGCAATCCAGGTTGATATTGTTGTGAGAATGAATGGTGTGGACAATCTCAACAGTGAATTTGTTTGGGTGGGAGCAATTCATGGGTGAAATTCACAAATCAAAGATTGTGCAAACTGTCTACTTGTGAAAAGATGTGTGCCTTGCAGCAACAAAAATGATTCACTGTGTTCTGTAGTACAGCATATTTGGAGGGTGGTGTTTTTCAGTGAAAACTGGAGTCAGAAAGGAGACTTGAATTTGCACAAAGTCTAGCCTAATTACACTGTCAATGTCCATCCAGATTCTACTGATAGTAGTCATCTGTTGCAGGTCTTGATAAACTTTAGTTCAGATACAGGTCAAGAATCTTTTCTGTACTTTCATTTGGAGGTTACTAGTCTTGTATCTTTTAGCATTAGGATTAGAGTGTGATAAAGGTCTCTGTTTGTTTATGCACAATGTGCAGGATGAAGGTTTGGACGTGATCGCTGCAGGCCTCACAACTCTCAAGGACATGGCTGGGGACATCAATGAGGTAAGACTACTTTGGTGTATCTACTTTTATACGACAGAAGACATGCTACAAGCAGCTTCCAGAGGGTGCCCCATTCAGATGGATGCTAAACTCTTATGACTGGACAATTTGCAGGAGTTGAACAAGCAGATGCCTTTGATTGATGAGGTGGACACCAAGGTTTGTCTTACTTTAATCCATCTTGCCAGATGCTCCCTGCACTTGTTCACATCAATGCTGTTGCTGGTCCCTTTTTATCTGTAGGTATCAGTATCTTTGCATCTTAAGACTATTTCTCCATATTTAACATTGAATGCAGTATTTGATGTCAGTCCTCATAGCTACTACCACATCAGGTTGGTGAATCTCGTCCTTCAGAAGGTTACATGCATGCATATGGCTAGTGCTGGGTGCAAAGGTGAGAACATTCTTTGTTTTTGTGGTGAAATTTCAGGTGGATAAGGCTGCTGCTGACTTGAAGAACACCAATGTCAAGTTGAAAGAAACCCTCGTCAAGGTTGTTACTGTAACCTTTCGATGCATTTCAATTGGGATTCTTTTATATGCCAGGAGTGGTTTGAGAATATCCGAGCAATCAAATATTTGGTGAGTGGTGTGAGAAGGGTTACTGCCCACTAGAGAAGGGGACATTCCAGGTGTGACCTTTTTGTTGATGATGTGGAGATGAGCAATGAACATATCACTGAATTGTGCACATGTGATTTGTTGGTGGAGCAGATGAGGTCCAATCGTAACTTCTGTGTGGACATCATTCTCATAGTTATCATCCTCGGCATTGGAGGATACCTTTACACGTATAATTCTACACCATTTATGTCACCTTTTATCTGACCTCTCTCCTTCAACCATGTTGGATCCAACAGTAGGTGATTGCGAGATAGATTGAGGGGAAGCCACTAGAGACATGGAATGATAGTGCACATTAAGGTTCTGTCTTGATTTCAGCCCTGAACATAGTCAATGGTGAGGGTCCAATGCACACAGAGAATCTTCAATGCCAGACAAACTTGAAAGGATTCTTGTACTTTTGTCTGCTCACATTTACTATGGAGAAAACATGAAACTTAATTTGTCCGTTGATGTTGCAGATTGTTGCGATAACAATGGAACAACCTTTAATTATCACAGTAACTGCTAGGGCATTGACCTCTCATCAAATGCCTTCACAGCCTGCTGCATGGAACAGGATTGGTGTTCTACTACCCCATACTCACTGGACACCTGAACGAATGAGCAATGACCAGCAAGGTTGACTCAAGTTGGGTTAAACTATTCTTGTACAAATAGCCTGTTGGCTGTAAACCTGTTTCTCAGGCAGGTTTGTTAAATGTGTCAGTTCCTACTCAGGTCTGCACAAGGGAGTGCAGCAAACTTCTTCACAAAAAATGCTAATCATGATCAGTCTGATGAGGCTCTCACAACGTCGAAATGACAGAATTCCCACTCAGGTCTGTGCAAGGGAGTAGTAGAGTAGATTTCTTCCTGAAGAGTTGTCATCAGCATACTGAGGAGGTTTTTGCAGTGTTGGAACAATTCAGGTCCAAACTCAGGTTGTATATGTAATCAAGCAGTCATCCGCAATCCCTTTATGATGGTTTTTAATCTGCTGGCTATGTAGGAATCACAGATGTCAACATGGTGCATACATACTCCTCTGGATCAGAGACCTTTGAAATGGTTTTAAAGATATATCAGCAAGTTCTAAAGATAAGTTTCATGCTGGAGTTTCTTATTATGTCACAAACCAAAAGCAGCTTATGGAGGAAATGTGCACCGAGTTTGATGCCATGTGTAGGGATAGAGAGAGGCATATGCAGTTCTGAAGTTCTTGATGCACAATTTGTAGGCTCCAAGCGGAAATGGTTGTGGGACAACTTTCCTGGCTGAGAGAAGAAGATGAGTCTCTTTCCTTGAGTCCACCCCTCGATAGCTGATGCATTATTGTATTATAGAAACTTGCCAGAATCACTTTGCTGTATGTCTCCCTCCCCTCCCTGGGACTTCCTTCCCTGCCTACTTTCTCTGCAACAGAAATGCTATTAATCTTTGAGACCTCCTTCCATTCCTTGAGGACAAGTGCCAACTCTCCATGCTAAGGAGATGCCATTGTTACCCAAGATTTCCCTCTGTACCTGGGGGAGGACATCATTGAGGAGACAGCATTGTTCCATGCGATACACATATTTCGACAGAAGAATTAATTCAATTGGCCTTTTTTTCAATGAAAAGGTTTCCATCCAAGATCTTTTTGGAGAAGTTCCATACCAAATCTCAATTTTACCATGGATTTCATCCACCATGGGAAGTTTTCTTGACCATTTTATCTCCCTTGGGGATTCATAAGGTTGACAAATCCATGCATCATCAATTTAAAAAGAATTAAAATAATATTAAGGACAAAATATTGTCATTTATGACTTTCAAATTTTGACAACATCAAATTGTCTTCTCCCTATGGACGTAGGAAATTTGCACTTGAATAGGGGAATGTTCAAACAAAATGAATTCAGTCCTACTTTTGTTTGTCTGCACTTTCAACTTTGCTTGCACTTTAAACTTGCATTCTTTCTATCCTACATTTGTGACTTGCACTATTTGACATAATCTCATATTACTCATGTACTTTATGACAACCATGACTAATTGCAAATTCACTCTCACGTGTGTGAAGTTTGCCAGTGCAGCTGATGCGCCAAAAGCTAATTATTCATATTTGTACTTTGAATTCCAACAACCTCCTAAAACCCTAAACCCACAAACCTCAATGGATCAACAAATAGACAAGTGGCCACAATTTCAATGGGCTTTGTGCATATGTAATCATTCCATGATCCAAGAAACGTTATTTTTTGGATGGAAATGTAAGCAACTTAATGAAGATACACAATTTGTGTAGAAAAAATGTAAATTAGTTCCTCTTAGGTCATTTGAAACACCTCAAATCAATAGTTATTTTATTATGTTGACATATTTACTTTACATTTGGACCTCAAAATGAGGAAGGTGAAAAATTTGATTGTTGGATCCATGTGTAGCCCAATGGAACAAATGGGAGGTTGGTAAGTATTAACTCTAATTTATATGCAAACACTATCAAAACAAGTATTATAATGTTGTTTTAATTACAAGTTTTCATATCTACTAACAATTTTAACAGGTATTCTAGTTGCAAGTACTAACAAGCTTTTGGAATGCAAATCATTAGTCTTATTAGTTTTCTTCAACATCATCTCTACATATTCTACCACACAAAATCAATGCTCTTGAAACACCCAAACTTGCAAAGAAAAATAATACATGACAAAAACAAGGAGGAGAGGAAATGCTACCCCGTTTCCCTCTAAAACCCCATTTGAAAAATAAATAAAATCAAAAGTTCTACCTCATGTCCAAATCTAAACCATTGTCAAATTTCTACCTATTCAATCTTACTATCCACTTGTCCAATCTTACTTTGCTTACCTATCTACCAACATTACTACCCCCCACCCCCCACTTTGGATTTTGTCCTCACAATCTTTACTACATGAAAAAGAAGTGATTAGTAAATAAATTTGAACATATGTTCCTACTCAAGAACCTATGCAACATCATGTAACCCTCGATTTTTAACCTCATGTCTTTCATTAGCTGCCATTTTAGGTACTAATTACAAATCATGATTGCGTAATTCATGTTTTGATGAAACAACAATTGGTCGTGGTTGAGATGAAACTAATACCAATTTTACCAATTGTTCCTACTCCATCTCTTGTATAGTCTATTCCAATTCCTATAAGGTCTACCACAAAGTGCTAAACTTTGTTGATTAAAAGGGCAACTTCTAACCTTCCAAATCCCCATGTTTTCAACCTTTGAAATGTTAGTCCAAATTAAAATGTGCTTGTTAAAACAACAAAACGTGTGAACAATAACAATAACAAAAACCAACTTAACAACCCATGTGAATAACGATAATAATTGTATTTAAATTTTGGTAGTCTTGCCATTAGCAATATCAACCATGTGAATATCACATATGCACAGATAGTAAACTTGTAAAAAAGCTTTATTTTTTGCTTTTTGTGTAGTAGCATGAACGTCATTCACTCAATTTTTTTTGTATTAGCTTGTATCGTTCATTCTATTGCTTAAGAAAGTTTTGTGCATCTACATAATTTGCTTCTACCACACATCAGTGTGAACTATTACTACTACATTACACATTGCTCATTTTCTTTTCTTGGGCAAAGTTCTAAAATAAAAAGAAAAATTTTCAAATCAAATTTCCTTGCACATATCTTAGTTTTTCTATGGTTGTGTTTTTAGGGTTTTCATTTTGAGTTTCAAATGGCTTCAAGTTCTATTGTTGATCATAATCTTTGAACAAGAGAAAGCTCTATAATTTTAGTGTTTACTCTAGACAAAATTTTCATAAATACATGGATTTTGAAAGAAAATTCAAATGGAACTTAAACTAAGTCTACTTGCATTATAATGTATTAGATCGTGAAAGTTTTAAAATATCTCCATTGCATAGCAATAATGAATTGTAATTGATTTTTGAATGACAGTAGTAATCAAATAATGTAAAGTTTGTTTTGGGCTAGCAAACATGCACAAGATACTATGACCACCAAGAGTTTTGTCAAATGAATTGATTGCTTTTGATTAGTCAACGATAATGGTTGGCCCAAGTCACGAGAATTAAATATTCTCAATTGATATAATCCATATTTTGATACTTATTGATGAGGAAGGGGGAACAATAGACTATTATTTAACTTAATGTAGAGGCCATTTAATTGTTGTGCAATGGGGGATGCTTTTACCATTATCAAAGTTAGTTTTTCATTTCCATTTTTGGAACAATATGAGAGAAAAATGAAATTTGAATTGTACTTCTTGTTGATCTAGACTTCTTGTAATCCTCATTGATCCCCGCTTCATGGCTAGATTTGAATATTATTGGGATCTTTTCATGGGTGTACCACTTCTTCAACACATTCATGTGTGCTCTATATTCACATTGACCACTTCAATTTGCTTCCTCTTAAACTTGTTTATATTCATGAGTAAATTTCTCAAATTTGTGCAAAAGCAAAAAAAAAATAGTCACAAAGATGATTTTGTATCATGAGCTTGTAAGGCACTTAAAAGTTGATTTACTTCCATGTTTTATAAATATTAATCATGTTTTTTCTTTTATTTATATCTATTACCTTTTTTTTCTTTTTGCATTGTAAATTTTTGTGTGTACAAAGGGATGATGTTGTAATGTACCATGATTGTTTATTTCAATGTGGATGTGTGTCCTATGTCTCATTGGTTAATTTTTTTGATTTAATTATTTACTACATAATTCTAACCCAACATGTTCTAAATCCACATTGAAAGAAATAACTTCTATTCTCATATCCATGAGCACACGATTAAATTTAATGATTTATCAAGTGGTTAAACATCCCATCACATTAAAGAACAAAATTGCAAGACTGCATTTCATCTTCAACAAATTATCTTGAAGAACATCAAATTCCTCATTTTATGTCTTTTTTATAAAAAGTATTAAACATATCCATATATATATATATAATCCTTTGCTTACTGAAAATATGACCTTTAAAAAATAATTTGATATGCATTCATTCCTTTGAATAGTTGCGTTGTAATAGGAATATTTGTAAGACATTGACTAAAATATAAATGACTATACAATATGGCAAGTGATCTTACTCCAAATATTATGATGTTGGCTTTAAATGATTGATTGAAAAGACTTTTGTATGAAGAAATATATAAAAATACTTATTAAATTACAATGGTTTTCCTTAATTTTTATTCATACCCAATTGGAAGAAAATGAACAAAATTCATGTGATAGTGTGAAATTGAATGTAAATAACCCAAATAATACATTTGAAGAAGTCATAGATGATATTGTTACATATACATTGATATTTAATGGCTTGACATCACAAACAATTGTGTACTATGACAATGTTATGATGAGCATAATTCCAAGCCAAAATTACCATCCATTTAAAATTTTCAAATATATATGTAGTGAAGGATTGAACTTTCCAACACGATTTTAGAGTAGCTCCATTGATGCACTTAATTTTAGGCTTAGTATATTAAATTTTAGGAGTCATAAGGGGTGGCCAACAAAAGAAGTGCAATTATGAGTTTAGGTGTAAATAACATTTAGCTCAACAAATAGGGCTGCATAATTGCCAATTAGGTCTAGTAGTTGCATCAATAGGTTTTAAAAATCAAAAGTGCAACATTTTTGCACTTTGGTAGTCTCCTCTCACTCAAACTAGCTAGGTAGGGGAGGCACGAATCACCATAATTGTTGTGGATGTTTTTTTCAAGGGAACTAACTCTATTGAGCTCAATATCTTTCATGTAAATGTTGGGTTTGGAAGGATTTACTAAGTGAACTCAATATAAAATATTGAGCTAAACATGTCGTTGGGGTTGGACTTTGGTGGTCTCTAGTCATTGTTTACTATTAGAGTGGCATTTAGTGCTTGTCGAGGTTGGACTTGGGTGGTCTCTAGCCATTGTTTACTATTAGAGTGGCATTTAGTGCTTGTTGATGGAGTTGCTCTTATGGGAAGAAACTTTAATCTTCACACATTAGTGATATTTTTTCATATCAATAGATTATTAAATGGGAGTCATTACACAAATTGCATGATTTTGCTAGAAATACATCTTAACATGTTTTTTCAAGAAATCAAAATACGTATTGACGAAATAAAAGAATTATGGCCAGATTCACATAAGAAAATGAAAGTTGCATTGAATAACATTAATAGCATCCAACTTAGAAATAAATTGAATCTTGCATACATACTTGAATCATAGCTTGGCTTGTGAGATTTGGAAAGCTTAGCTTGCAAACGTCCTGAGATTATATTGAAACTTATGTGCAAAAACTTAGTTGTTATGATTAGAATAATTAACCTCACCAACCTTTTTTCTTAGATTAATTGCAATAGAAAGTCTAGAAAAATCATTGTTACAAGTTTTATTTGAACTTAATCATCAACATTTGAACTTACCAAATGATTTTGATTGATTGAAATCAACACACATTATACAACACATACATTCTAACCTCATTTGCACTTTATATGACAATTATAGCACTTTTATCATTCAAGGGATTAATTAAGAAAAAAAGAAGTGATAGAAATTTTCTTCATCATCAGATTTCAAAATAGAAGAAAATGAACATGATCGTGCACTAACATGGATAAAATGTTTGCCAACCAACCTCTAAATTTTTCATTACCCTTTGCCTCAAATGCAAAAAACCAAATTTTCTTTACTACCATTCATAGAGACAAAAGTCATTCATAAATCAACACATTTCCCAAAGAGAAAAGTGCATGAAAACATTTATATTTGTAAATGAAATGGGCAATGGTACAAACATTGCATTTGATGAACTCTTGCAACATTTTCAACTGGAAAGGCCTCAAAACTTTTTACAATGATCCAATAGTAATATTTGAATAAACTCTTTCAACAAAATAATTTCACTCATTTGGTTTACGAATATTAATATCTAATTTATACTTGATCTGTATACAATCATTACGTATTCCACATCATATGTGACTAAGTGAACAAAAAAATTAGTTCAAGTTTCTAAAAAAAACCATGATCAAAAAACGTGTCTGGAAAAATTGATGCAAATATCATAATACAAACATTGGGTAATGCATTCTTGTGTGCACGGCACTTGTCTGCCCAACTAGATATGACCTATAAATGTGCAAAATGTCGACTTAAATGTGCAACGCATAAGTATACAACTATAAGAAATTGCAAAAGGCAAGCTACCAATTAGGAAATTCACTTAGTTTTGAAATACAAAGATTGGATGCATGCATGATTCCTATTTGTAACAACCCCAAATGACGTAGCTCATTTGCAAAGTTCTATGCACAAAAATGCTCAAATTTTTGCATCAACTCCTACAGGTAAACTTCCATGTCAACCGGTTAGAGAAACAAAAGGCATGGCTGGTCTGGCGGGGCACCTATCACTTTCAAAAGGTTCATCATGGCATAGCCCTTTGTAGTCATCCTGGTATGCATTTAAACCGTGTTCTACATTTCTGCAGTAGTAGCAGGGTTCATGCAATCTAATGGTAAAAAGATCAAATCAATACCCTCAAAAGTGTATCGACTAATGGCAAATTGGTGGGACACATACCAGGATCACTCCTGCAAGTGGCAGAGGGGGAGGAGAGAGGATATCACCCAACTCTATAGCTTTGGATGAAGTGGTGCTCCTGCAAATAAAGAATAATGAACCAAAGTTCAGGTCACAGGTCTGATCATAAAGAGAG
>Ga0209208_10004945_pt1 | contig 18697 bp, 11 predicted proteins | sample S1TSphfallax_3_FD_187694 | JGI IMG/M metagenome (GOLD analysis project Ga0209208, IMG submission 187694) | Host-associated microbial communities from peat moss isolated from Minnesota, USA - S1T2_Fd - Sphagnum fallax MG (SPAdes) (version 2) | ecosystem: Host-associated > Plants > Peat moss >... | reverse complement strand
AAAACATGCAAAAAATAAGAAAATTACTTGTTCAAGCTAGTTTCCATCTCCAATACCCCAACTCCAAAGGTGGCATTGGAGTTGCACATTGTTTCATATTGAACACTTGAATTAACTAGCTATCCATGCAACTTCTAGTACAAATCTTGTAGAGTTGAAAGGAGGAAATTTGCATCGTGTGCATTAGCACTATGACTTCTTAATGTTTATCCAACAAATTCTCCTACCAAGAACTTTATGTGTTTTATGAGTACAACTTCTTGCTTTGGGAATTTTACATATTACTAAACTAGAAAAGAAACTTTATAATTGTTTGCAAAAATATGTGCACAACATTATTATAAGGGTTTGTCTCTCAAAGTTCAAAAAGTTACCCTATGTCTCCACACTCAACCATGTAACAAAATTTCCATCACTTTGTGCACAACTTACATTTTTTTAATCTTGATTTTCATTTGTGTCTTACAATTTCTCTTGCACATTTTTTTGTCAATAGCATTTTGCATGCTTGAATTGTCATTTAAATTGCACAAATACCTTCCAAAATTGTGAGTATCCATGCTTTCAAAAAGTTCTACTTGCAAAATTATTTGTAACCTACATTTTACATACTCAAATGATTATACTAGCAAGGGGTAAACTTAAATATAGGAAGGCTCTAGGGCACAACAAACAACAAAAGATAATCATATTCCTAAGTGATCCTAACTACTTGAGCAACAAAAAACAATTCAACTCGCAACAAGTAATGAACACACTAAACTTGTGTAACTAATCAATCTTGTATGTAATTAATTAGTCTTCTATTGATGGATATTTTGTAACCTTAATGGAACAAGAAGCTAGTTTATCATAAAAATAACAACACCTAACTTCAAACTTGTAATTTTCCAAGAATCTAGAAATGAGTAACAGGATGTTGAACCTTATTCACAGTTTAATTGAAACTTATGGTTTTGATTGGTTGATTGTCTTGTAAACATTTTTGTTGATACTTTGCGTAGCTTGTTTTCTAATTGTAAAAATATTTGAATTTTTTTAGAACTAGACAAAGAATGAAATAAAATGAACTCTACACCAAAATGAAATGACCACCACCTAATCCCATATTTTTGCAAGTAATTGAAACAATTTATTTTAAAATCGGGGCAAGTTGCTTTGAAAGTTTAAAGGTTGTGAAACATTTTCAACTAATGTGAATGATTCAAGGTTGTCATTTCTCTCGAACAACCTAGTGTTAGAATTCATCTTGCCTCAATTTTGTGACCCTTTGTATCCAACTTAGTTATGCCACTCCAACCATATGTTCAACTTAAACTAAAGTAGGCTTATTTATGAGTTGTTGGAATACTTGATTCTAAAAATGGTGCTCTCAACAATCCTAACTACCATGAATACATGATAGATATGGTTACCTTGAACCTCCCTTGCTTCATTTTGACATAACAAGTTTCCAAGTTTTGCTCAATGAGAACTTGAGCAAAATCAATCCAATAAGAAGAAAACCCAAGATTTGTAATTACATTTTCAATTCAACTTCAATTGTAATTTGTAGTTGGAAATGACAAACCTAGTTAGAAAATGTATTTATGATTGAAATATATTTACAATTGAAAACCACCAAATCAACAAGTATAAATCCAAAGTGACATTTCAATTGCAAATGTTAAGGTCATATGTCAACACCACAACAATAGCCATTTTAAGTCACTTTAGTTACAAAGGACACTTATATTATAATCAAAGATTGTTTTCAATTATGTGATTTAACCTTTAGGGTCAAACCTTTTTTATTAAGTAATCCACAAATAGTTATTCCATATTTTTTTTCTATTTTTCCAACATTTTTATTGCACCTCCTTATATAGTTTTTAAACTTGAAATGAAAAAAAAACAATAAAATATAAACATTTTAATTACAAATTAGTTGCAACTCAATTCCAACTTAATCAAAATTACTACCTATTACCTATGAACAACTACCTAGCTATTTAATTACATAACTACTACCTAGTTACCTACCTAGTCTAACCTATTATTTATTAACATAATTTACTAGCTATTTATCAACCTAGCCTACTAACTCATGTAACCTATGTGGCACCTAAATTAAGCCTAGGGCTAGGCAAGGTGGCACTTATGCTTAAACCAAATATATCCATAGGACACCTAAGTTAGGCTTAGACCTTAGCCACATGGCACTTATGTTAAACATAGACTTAAGCCACACCTAAATTAGGCAACACATATGCTAGGCCTCAACCTAGGCCATACCATGTGACATTTAAGTTATTCCTAAGCCAATTAATATAGGCCTAAATTTAACACTAGAAATTTTTTTGTCATTTGCAACCAACCTTCTTGCAACTAGATGCAATTGGTTGTCACATGCAACTATAAAAAAATTGTGTGTGAAACTACATACATTTTTACTCACCTCTACAATTATGGTGCAATTAGTTCTTCCTTTGTCCTTCAAAATGGATGATTTTTATGTTTGGTTTTGTGTAAATAAGTTATCGTCTATACGTGTAATCACACAAATGATTGTAACATTGTAACTTGTATGATGTGGACACCCTATACAAGGGTATAAGGTAGGGTATGCACCATGAAGGTGTACAAAAAATCAAAATTCATGTATTATTGTGTTTTTTGTTAGCTACATGTCAACAATTATTTTATTTAATGAATTTTATTAGGAAATAATTAAATTCAAAAATATATTTTTTGAATATGTGTGTGTGTGTGTGTGTGTGTGTGTGTGTATAATTTCAATTAACTTGTATTTTAAATTTTTCGAATTTTAGTTGCCAATTATATTAAACTAAGTTAAATTTGGCAAATAAAAAAATTAATTTATGATCATTTTTACATGTACTAATTTATTTGAATTTATATATATATTTCTTAAATGTGAAGTTGAGAAAAGACACAATAAATCAAGAAAAAATGATAAAATAATTTTAAACTCATAAACCTTTTAAATACCCACCTACCTATCCACATTTTGAGGAGGGGGGGGTTTATTTTTTGGTTTTATTGGCCAATTTTTTTCTTAGAATAATTTTTGTACCATGGGAACAAAAAAGAAGAAATAATTTGAATTTTTTTAAAAGATAAATTTGAGAAAATTGCCAAAAACAAATTGAAAAAAAATGTCATGTGGCCTATGTCTAGGCCTAATTTAAATGCCACATGGCATGGCATAGGTTTGGGCCTAGATTAATTAAGCGTCATGTGGCCTATGTGGTCTAGATGTAGGCATAGATGCCACATGACCTTGGTGGTCTAGGCTTAAGTGCCACATGGGTTAACTTAGCTGTGAAGTTGTTCTAAGCCTAATGTCATGTGGCCTAGCCTATGTGCCACATAACTAAGTTGCTAAACTAAGAAAATTAAGTGAGGTTAATAGGGTTTAGGTTCAGGTAGGATAGTTAATATTATGATTTATTTGTTAATTTATTATTATTATGAATTAATAACTACAATAATAATAATTAATTTTATTATCTATTAACTATTATTACTTGTAATAGGTAGTCTAACTAATAGGTCTAGTATGTAGCATTAAGTAATAGTTGCTTTAATAGTTGGTAGTTAGTATGGAATAGCTAGGTATAACATGGGTAAACACACCCATCACCAAATGTTACCCTACCACTAAACACCTATTAGATTTCCCTAATTTATTATTCTTCTTGAAAACTTTCATGACCATGGATGTGTTAATGGAAGGTTTACAATTTTTTTTGAAGTCCACAAACCAAAGAGCAAAAGAAAAAAAAAAAGATATTAGAACTTTATTTATTACTTTAAAAGGATAATAAAAGTAACAATATTAAATTCAAGGAAAAAAAATCATTAAACCCTATTATTTTCAAATTCCATATCTTCGTCATTTTTTGTTTGTTTTGAACAATTTAAAAAGTTATGGGTTCCTCATCTAAAACTCCTTGAAAGCTCTTGGAAAAGCAAAGAAAATGAAAGCAATCACCAAAGAGCTTGAGCACCAAAACTCAATTTGTTTTTATGTCCTTAAATCAAACATTGACCCCCTTCACCTCCAAAGGCATATTTTGTTCATTTTGAAACCAATTTGAACAATTTTTTTGGCTTTGGATGCATTAGATGGACGACTTTATAAGCCTTAAATTGGATGATCTAGATTTGATTAATTAATTAAAATATTGAATACGAAAATGGGCTTTAAATGTTACATGTCATCAAATGATTGACCTAAAACATGGACACATGTCATGAAAAAGGGATTGTCATTTAGTTCTACATATGCAACTTGTTGTAGGAATATGAATGAATGAAAATGTACAAGCATACCATATATATGTTGTATGTACAATATGTTGCATGCATTTATATGTCATGGGCAACTTGTTTTATGCAACTAAGGTAAAATCAATTGCATGTGTTGCATGCAACTAAAAATTAGTTGCAAAAAATAGATTTTCTTCTAATGCACTAAAAAAAGACTATCATTTTGCAACTATCATATGTAACTAATTATTAATTGCATGCAACACATGCAACTATTAGACCCAATTGTTGCATAAAATAAGTTGCACAAGACCAATAGTTATGTCTGATAGTATATGTATATGGACAATATATATGGCATGAATTTATATTTTATACATTTGTATATTCTATTGCTTGCCCATGGTGACACATGGCATTTGAACTTTATTTCAATATTCATCATTATTAATAAATTAATAATATTTCAGTCATCCAATAAAATGTGAACCAAATTTTGACACATGTTCATTTTTTAAAGACCAATTATATGGTGACATGTGGCATTTAAACATTATTTGAATATTCATCATTATGAATAAATTAATAATATCTTAACTATCTAATAAAATGTGAATTGGATTTTAATGCATGTCCATTTGTGAAGGCTAATTATATGGTGACATGCAGCAATTTTAAAAAACCCATTGATTATTCATTTTCAATTAATTATGTAGGTAGGTAGGTAGGTAGGTTATATGTAAGTAAATTGTAAGTAGGTAAAGAGGTCATAGGTAGGTCATAAGTAGGTAGGATGGTAAGGTTAGGCTATCTATGTAGGTTTAAAATTATCCAATTATGTGTTAGGGTTTAGCCTTTACGGTTGAACCTCTTTCATTGGTTCATCCCAAATGGCATTTGGTACTTGGTTTGTGAACAAAACAAATGCATTTACTTCTATAGTGTGCACATTTGGAATCTAGGAAAAAGACATGGGATAAAAAATTTGGTTGCAACCTACATGCAAATACTATAGGCTACCTATGCCATACTAACCTAGTTTACCTACTAGCTAAATTAATTATATTATAGGTAATGAAACTTAAATATGTAATAATAACTTAATATAATGATAATATTATTGCTTTTTAAATTAAAATAAATAATTATAATTATATTAACATTTCAATAGCTATGAGTATCTATAATAATTAATAATCAATAATATTATAAATGCTTGTTCAAAACTTGTTTATGAACACTATGGTATTCCTTATGTAAACCTAAGTAATTTGAATGGATTATTGCTAGATCCAAAAAAGTTCATGATTTCCATATACAACTTGGATTAAGATCTAGAACATAATTCATTGAATGAAAGGGATTTGCAAGGGGCACCTCTATGACAAGCTCAAAAATGTTATATCTTTATGGTGTGTTTTCCTTCATCCTTGATAAGAATTGATGAACCACTATACTCCACCATGATTTGTGCATTTCTTCCTCACATCCTTGCTTAATACACTTAGTAAAGGTCCCAAAATGATACATAACACACCTACTAATAGACATGTTTGCAAAAAGCAAATCAAGCAACCCACATTAGAATAAACCCTAATCCACCACATTTAAATTTAAAAAAAAATTAATCCATGTTTTTTGAAGTGGATCAATGTTTTGAAAAGGGATAAAAGGTTATGGTTACAAACCTCTTCAAGAACCTACTCCCTTCACACATTTCATAAAATTTCAAATAACATTTTCATGTTACTTGTAAACATGTTTTTCCAATGCCCCAAGATCATTATGTGCATTTACAAATTGTTTGTGAACCCTTTCAACTCTAAATTACCTTCATCGACAACAAACCTCAATATACACAACGATATTTCTTTGTTCATTCATTTGTCGAATCAAGGTTTTGATGTTTTCATTTGAAGACTCATCAAGGTTCAAATTGGTTTGTTGTTGCACCAACTACAAACCCAATGCATCAACTTTTGCTTAACATTGGGAACAAGTTGATTTTTCTTGTCTTCCCTTTGGGAGCAAACTTGCACATAATAAAAACCATGTCTTTTTTTCCCTTCTTTTCAATGAGCAATTTTGTTTTAATAATGACATCATTACAACAAATCATGGTTTTTCAAAAGGTTCAACTTGATAAAAATGTCCACATTGACCAAAAGGATGTTCATTTTGACTAAAAACATGGGACATGAAAGACACATGGTTCTCTTAATTGGTTTTTTTTTACGTGAACATTTTGACTAGGTGTTAAGTTGCACATATAGTCAAGAAGGACAATTTCTTTAAATGGTCCATCAAGATGACCATGGCTTAATCAAATTAGCCATATTGAATGGCCATGTTTAGTCAAATTGACCATATTAATTTAATTAATTAGCCTACTTATTGTGCCTACAATGTTACCTACATACCTACTTACTTAACATATACCTATTTATGTCTTTCTTACCTACTTACCAAAATATGTCCTACCTACCTACCTACTTACCTATCATCTACTTATTTAGGTCCTACCCATTTACTATTTACCAAAGTTACATATTTATCTACCTACCTACTTATTTACATACCTACCTACCTACCTAAATATTATTTACCTCCCTAACATCTACCTAATTACCTATTTATTTACCTACCTACATTATAAGAAATCACGGCTTTTCAAAAAACAAACTTAACTAAAATGTCCACACTAACCAAAGGATATGACCATTTTTATTACAAGTTTGGGGCATGAAAAACACATGGTATATTTAACTAATACATCTTACTAAAATGACATATTTGACCAAGTGCGAAGCCCAAGATTTGGTCAAAATGGACAAAGGTCCATCAAAATGGCCATGGTTTAATCAAATTGGACATATCACATGAATAAGGTTTAGTCAAATTAACCATTATGATTTGACATTTAATCAAATGAACCGTATTCATTTGATCGTTTTAGCCTACTTGTTAAACCTAAGCTACTTACCTAATCTAACATAATTAGTGGGTTAAGTTAGGTGTAAACTACGTATCTAGCTTAGCATAATTAATAGGTAATAAGTTATTTGTTAAATAATAACCTAGCTAGTAGCCTAACTAGGTAGTCTAGCTAGGTAACCTAGCCTAGACCTACCTAATAGGTTATTTAAAACATAACCTAGGACTATTAAATAGCCTATAATTAACATTACTACAAAATGCGTCCTAATTCATTTTGGATTTTACTAGATTTTGAGTGAATTTGGACATTTTTACATGGTGAAATTATCTAACCTTTAGTGAACATGGATTATTTGTTATGGACAATGAATTTTTTCATTAGGACCTAATGAAACAAGGTTGCTTTCAAATAAAATACAAATTTACCAAACCATTCACTTGCTAGTTAACTAATTAACCAACATGGAATCAATTAAAATTTAATTATTTAATATATAATATTATTGATGATTTCATGACTTTTTAACCTATGATTTATTTACATGTGTCACTACCTAGGTTAGGTAAAATCCTAACCTAGGTAAGTAGGCCATGTAATCAACTTAAACACCTATTTTAAGAATTAAATGGAAGAATATTCAGTCAACATACCATTATAGACCACACAGAACATCATTCATGAGGTTTGATTCCTTGACCTTTGGAATGGAGGCAAAGACCTTTACCATCAACCACCCCACTTGTTGTGGTAATTTGTTACGTTACAATCTATTTATCAAATATTTCATTTTAAACATTATAAAAACATAAATTTTAAAAATTCATATTTTATTAAGATTTTATTCAAATGAAATGATTCGAGTTTACTTTTTTTTCAAAATTCAATAATGTACATAATTACATTTATTTCCTTTTCAAAGATAAAATCATTTGAATAAAAATAAAATTGAATATCATTATTTAATAACATTTCAATGACCATTCTTTTGAATTTTTTTTTATAATAAATGGATAAGATTTTTGTTGATATAATAATACTACTTATTGTAAAATACTTTCAATTATTATATGACTATTTTTCATTAATTTAAATTATTTCAACCTACATTATTTATGGTTATTCTCAATTACTTTTAGTTAATTTTGGCTATTTCATCCAAGGCTATTTTTGGTTATTTAAATTACTTTTGGTTATTGAAAGGTATTTCACCTTATGTTATTGTTGGCAATTCTAAGTTATTATAGGTTTTTTCATCTTAAGTTACTTTTGTCTATAATAAATTATTTCACCTTAGATTATTTTTGGCAATCTTAAGTAATTTTAATATATGGCTATTGATGGTTAATCTATTGGTGATTATTGGTGGCTATCAATTAATGGCTATTGGTAGTTGTTCTATTGGTGACTATTGGTGGTTATTAGATTAATGATTATTGGTGGCTATTATATTGGTTATTATATGAATGGCGATTAGTGGCTATTATATTAGTGGTTATTGGTGATTATTATATTAGTGCATATTGGTGACTATTATATTAGTGGCTATTGAATTTTTTTTTGACAAAATATAGTAAAAAACCTATTTATTTACATTTTATGTCTTTAGTAAAATTTATATCTAAATATGATACAAAATAATTAAAAAATAGTGATCACAAAATCATTTGTTGGGTTTCATTTAATTTACATAAAAATCATGATAATCATTTTAAAGAATTGTTATTATTATTTAAATTTTCAATAGAACATAATGAGAATTAAGAAATGATCAAATCTCATGGAAATTTACTTACATAATTGAAAAAGATAATATTGAAAAAATAAAAATAATAATTTGTTTATAAATATAACATTGTTAATAAATATAATGATGAATAATGTAATTTACAATCACAAATTAAACAATATGCAAAGATTCATGAGAAAAATGAATGGCAAAACCTTATATTTGATGACACAATAAATGTAAAAAATCCATAAAAGATGAAATATTAATTAATATTGAACAAATCAATCCTTACAATTTATCATATGAACATAACAAACATATCAAAATTGAAAATAAATAAATTGTTAGTACATGATATGCTTCAATAATCAAATGAAAAAATACCATATGAACAATTTGCATCGCAAATGAAATAACTAAATGATGAACAAAACTTTAGCGTCAATAATATTTTATACAAAAAACTAAAAATCCAACGCAACCCTTATACATTTTTTTAACATGAGGTGTAAAAACTGGGAAATAGGAAAAATATCATATAACATTAATAGAACAACAATACATTTTCCATTGGCAATCCCATTAAATTGAGGCATACATGAACTAGAATCATTTCCTAATGGAAAAAAGGTATTATAATCAAAAGTCATTATCAATTTTGTTTATTGATAATAAATGAAATATCTTTAGTTGGAAATTGAATGTTAGTTTTTATTGATAAAAAACTACATGTTATTAACAAGTTCATGTAGATAATATAAACTATAAATAATATTTGTGTAAAACCAACACCATTATACATTGTTCTACCATAAAAACGTAAAAAAGAATGCACACAATAAAAAAATTCAACATAACATTTCGTCAAAGATTTGAATTTTTAGCGCAAGACATTTTGTCTAATACATGCCCAACCATTTCAAGTTATCTCAATTACCAAACAATATAGGTAGATTACATATTGAACTATTATTGAAAAAAAAAAATTAGTCAAATTATGTGCAAGTAATTATTCAACATTGGATGGGCTTGTCAATGGTGCAAATGGAATGTTTCAACATTATACAAAAGTTTTCAACAAACAATTAATATGGATCAATTTTGAAAATCCTTGTATTGGTGTAAACACAAAGCTTCAATATACACATATGCATGATAAAAATTTAGAATCTTAAAAAAAATTGGACACCAATAGAACGAAAAATTAAAAAACTACAAATAATTGGTAATCCTTCATAGATAATCACAAGAATACAATCCCTAATGCAATTATCTACAACACGCACTATACATCATGCACAAGGTTTAACTTTTGATCATCTAGCATTTGATTCATTGGGTGTCACAAAACATGGTTTAACATACACAACTTTATCTAGGATAAAATGTAAAGACATTTTATATTTATTATCCCCATTATCCAAAAATAATTTCCATGTAGATCCAATTGTGCAAGAAGAAATGACTTGTTTTAGGGTATATGCAAAATATGAATTATTATTCATTTTGCTTCAAAAGTTTCGAAGGAAAACCATACTTATACATTCTTTAAACACTCATTGATTAAAATTACATTTTTTGGACCTTTTAATGGATTGAAACATAATGGCATCTCATATACTTTGTTTGAATGAAACAAAAATTAAAAATATACATATCGATCCAAACAATAATATTGAAATGTCAAAAAAAATTCATTTTATTTCTTGTTATGATCAACATGGCATTATGGTCCTTTACAACAAAACAATGATCTCATCAAAATCAACAACTATGACACATTTTGGAGTTGAACTCATCTCTACAACATTTAATGAGAACATTCGTCAAACAATACATATAATTACAATTTATAAACCACCAACATTGTCAATACATCATTTTATTAATTTTTTACAAACCAACTTGTAAAAAATTCCAAAAAATTGTCCAACAATAGTAATTGGAGATTTTAATAATAACACGTTAACAAAAATGTCTAAATCATTAGCATTACAAAATTTAATGAGTCAATACAATTTAAAACTACTTTTTTCAAAACCTACTACATTATATCAAGCACATATAAACCATATTTGGACTAATGCAAACACACAACAATCGCATTTTGACACAACACAAGCATATTGGACAAGCCGCAAAGGTAAATTATCACACTTTATTCCCAAATTTGTTCCTCTATAAATTAATTCAACTCTTCAAAATTATATTACATATATAGATAATACACACACTCCCTCCTTAAATCCCTACACCTTACAACTAACCCTACTAACTACCCTACCGAATATGTGTGTAGCCGCCGGGTACCTCAAACTCCATCCTCAAAATAAATAAAAACTAATAAAAAACTAAGTTCATCACCATGAGTTCCTCTTATTATTTTTCTTTTCCAAACCCTAGGCAAGGCCCATGTGTGGCCTGATGCCTTGTTGGAATAGCTTTAAGTTTATGCAATCAAATCCACCATCAGATTTTTGGTTGTTGGTTAGGGTTCAAGTTTCAAGGTTGTAACTCACCTTGCAACCACAAGCAACATGAACAACTCATGTTAGATTGAGGCTCTTGGAGCAAATTTGGTCAGAAAGAAGCTTAGTGATGGCCAATGTGAACTATCAGCTGAGGCAAATGAGTGAAAATGGTGATGGTCCAAAGTGGTGATCATCCATAGGAAGATGTGGAAAGAGTGGTGATCACCCCTAAGAAGATTTAGCCATATTTGGTTATAAACCATTTAATTACCCTTTCTAGATTAGATTTTTGGCTATGCACTGAAAACCAAATATAAAAAGTTTGGTCCTTTTTAACTAATTTTTCCTTACTTTAGACAAATAAAAAACTCCAAAATCAATTCATTTACAATTTTTTTAAATTTTTTAAAAAAAATCTCTTTTTGGCGAAATTTGGCCAACAATATGAAGTTTAATATTACAACCCTATCCCAAACATTTCCGGCAATATACCTATTTGCTCTTTTTAAGGGTGTGGAAGAGGGCATCACCTGGAGGTACCTAATTACTACCTCCGTATTCCAATTAGATAGAAATCTTCGACAAACAAGTACTTAGGTGAGTTGTGAGTATACTAAACACTAAACTCATTGGGCTTGCTTGCCAAGGCAAGGATATTGTGTTTAGATTGATTATAGAGTATAGTAGCTTAAGGGATTTGGCCACTAGGTAAATAATAAGTCTATTTCTACACGAGGATTATTGAAAGATGATATTTTGGCTTGTGTTGAAACTTGAGATTAGTTATTATAGAGTTATAAATATGTTGAAGGGATTTTGGTTTCTTTTAGATTTTTGCTATGGTGAAATATTTTGAGTTTCCATAATTCTTCTTTTTGCCTTCAGACACTTTTTTGAATGTAAATGGCAAGGCCACAATGTGACACACCCCTTGTTAATGATTTAAAAAATTGAATTATGTAACTATTGGCATTGTTGGCAATTTCATAGGACTTGTTTTCCACTACATCTTTGGTAGCAACACATGTATGCACTTGATGACTCTTCTTGTACATAGGGTTCCTTTATGCACCTCATGTTGGCTTTGGTAGCAACACATGTATCACCTCTTGGAACCATGCACATATGACTCTTCTTGTACATAGGCTTCCTTTATGCACCTCATGTTGGCTTTGGTAGCAACACATGTATCACCTCTTGGAACCATGCACTTGATGACTCTTCTTGTATATAGGCTTCCTTTATGCACCTCATGTTGGCTTGTTGGATATATTGTTCCTTCCTTCCTTCCTTCTTTCCTTGTTTCAATCTTATTGTATTTGTACATTGTTCATGCCTATTTTTTGATAAGCATGGTTATGGATAAGCATTCTTACCATGCACTAGTACACAAATTACTATATGGTAGGCACTAATTAATTTTTTTTGGAATTGCCAAAATTTCTGAAAAATATGTGCTTGCCATGCCAAAAATTTGAATTAAAGTTCTCAAGCCCAATATCTTCATCATTTAGTATAATGTCAAGTTGCAAAAAAAATATTATTTTTTATTGCCTAACATAAATGACCAGAATTTTATTATTATTAAGCACCTTGGTGCTATGGTATGGTAGGGATGATTTGAAGTTCCTAAAGATTTTGAAATAAGCCAAACCCAACAACAATTATAATAGCATCTTGAGTCGAGGGTAATGCTTGAGGAGTGGGTTGTTCTCCACTATAAAACTTATCGAAAATTTTAGTTTTAATTTTTTTCCCATTGATACAGAAAAAAAGGGGAAAAAAAAGGCATACATTTCAAAAAGAGAATGCCCATAGGAGCATTTCATTGCACAACAAGACAAAAGATTGGGTATCATAGTATCTATTGTGACTCATTTTAATTAGTTGTGGTAACCCCCAAAGTCCTATTTTTATTTCTATTTTTTACAATGGGTATCTTTGATTGGCCCATCACAAAAAAATTATCAAGCTTTGGATAGTTCTAAAATGATATGATTTTTTAAAAATGTACATAATTGGTTGGTTACGATTCTTACTAAAAAAAGATTAAAAAAAATTGATTGATTTTGATTCCTTAAAAATTAAAGATGTGTAAGAATTGCCTAGTTCCATAGGTTTAGAAGATTGGAAGGGCAATGTTTTTGACTGATTTTTTGAAAAAAAATCCTACCCATTAAAGGAAATTGTTCTTAGCCAAAGCCCCTAACCTAGCTACATCTATCTGGTTTTTTAATTCATGGGGGCAATTCTTTAATCTCGGGCATTGAAAAAACATGGCCAATTAATTATAGTCTTGGGTTTTAGTTATCATGTAGGCCAAATATGATTATTTCAATTGTGAGGTTTTTCCTTTAATATGAACTTTTTAATATGCACTTACACTATTGAGGCTTTTGAAATCAGCCATATTTTTTAAAAATTGAAGATAAAAAGAACAACACAATGTTTTCAGTTTTCATCGTCAACAATGCAATCAAACGACATATTCTTATAAAATCAATCAAGGATAACAAATAACAAGAATAACACAAATATATTTTCATTCAACCAAGGCACTTACATTAAGAATCCAAAATCCAAAATACAATACAATCATGAAAAAAAGCTTCAATGATTCATATCAAAATAAAGATATGAGCAAGATTTAAAAGATGAAATGTATGTGCATATTGGTGGAATGAAAAACAAAAAACATTAAAAAGGGGAAATAAAAAGTTAGAAAGAATTTTTTAAAAAAATCATGTTCAACATCATTTTCAATTTCTAGTCAAATTCTTCCACCAACAACATTAATTTTGCCTCACATGCATTTACAAGGTCAAAAGAATGAGAATCAAAAATCACTCATTAAAAAAAAAAAAAAAAAAAAACAACCAAAAAAAAAAAAAAAAAAAAAATCCATAAATGTCCAAAAAAATCATTACAATAGACACAAAAATGATAAACATAAAAATATATGTAAAACTCGGATTAGGGCTTGGTAGCTTTGTTTTGTATCATTAATAAAACCTTTCCATTCATTCAACCTAGTTAATAGAATTTTCACAAGGATCAAACCTTATAGGTATTGCATTTTAAAAATTACAATTTAGTGTTCAATCTAGCCAAGGAATATATTAGAAATTGGCTTTAATTAAAAAAAAATCAGCCATACAAAAAATTCATAAGCAATTTTTGGTGGTTGTTGGAAATCCAACAAAGATATGTAAAATGCCAAACCATGAAAGATAAAAAGCTATACATTCGAAATGTACTTCATCTTCATTGGGGTGTGCAATTTGTGGAGGGGTCAATCTAAAATCCACACACACCTCCCACGCTTGTTTCCCCTTGCCAGATTTTTTTTTTAGTCATGTGATACATTTTTGGATATCTAATTGAAGAGACTTTATTAATGCATAACATAACTCACAAGCCACCTTGTCATCTAAAATGGCATATTTAAATACCTTTGAGTGTGCAATGCTTGAAATAATAGCCATCAAATGTATTAACCAAATTGAAACCATCACATGACACAATCAAGTTGAGAGTCATTGCACAAGTGTGCAAATTGAACCCTTTGTTTTGGACATGAACCACAATATATTGGACAAAATGAAAAATTTGTCAAAGACTTGTTTTTAGCTTCACATGCATGACAACACCACTTGTATAATTGCCCTTTGGTGGAGGAAGAGGAAAAGTTCCGCTTGGTAATGTGCCCTTTGAATACACTAAATATTCTTGGGGATGGTTTATGGTATAAACTTAGGCTTTCATATTGCTATGCATTACTAGTGAGAGAATAAAATAATTAAAAAAATTTGGACATTAAGTTCCGTTTGAATCAAATTATTAAATGACATTGGCATGCAACTTGAATTGAATTCAAATTGAATTAAAATACATTGAATTGGATTTCAACTCAACTAAATGCAATTCAAATTCCATTGTATTCATACTTAATTGAATTGAATTGAATTGTATTGAATTGTATTGAATTGAATTCAAATTCAATTAAAAGCAAAAGAAATGCCAATTGATTTTTGAAATAAAATTCATTGTTTTTGTCATTTGTGACTATGGTTGAAAGACAAATTTGATAAAAAAAAAAATCACATATTCAAAAAGACACCTTTCCATTCTATTGAGAGTAGATTTCTAAGCTAAAATATATATTTGAAAAATAGGACGAAAAAATAATATAGGATTTTATAATCATCCCCTTAAACCACTTGTAACCATTGTCACTAGAAAATTTTTTACCTAAATTTTTTTAGGTTGGGTAAGGTCCCACAATGGTTTATAAGCTGACTAGTGAGTGACACACAAATTTCATCAATTTCTTTAGATTAGGTCAGGCCCTTGGATGTGGCCTTCCGAAAAATGGGGGGACTCTAGCTCCCCAATTTTTTTGGGTTTTAGGGCCTTTTTGAGGCCTTTTTAAGGCCCCTTTTGGGGGTGGTGGGGGTGGGGGGGGAACAGGGGTTTGCGTAGTGCCATGTAGAAACTAGAAACAACGAGTGTTGCTTCTCCGTGCCTGCTTCCGCAACTGCGAACGAAGAAGACGGACGCCGACCGAGGAGCTTCGATTGCAGCGCAATTCTCTGCTCTCCTCGCATCGAATTTGGCGCGGCATCTGTTTGGGGAGAGAGTGAGCTCCAGTGGGTTGTTGTTGGATTGTAGGATATGAAGGGGTTTATTGAGCAGTAGACTTGTGGAGGTATTTTAGCGGAAGAGAGAGAGAGAGAGCGGGGAGAAAAAAAAACGCTGTTCGTGGAGAGGGAGAGGGAGAGGTCTTGAGATTGTTCTGAGATTGAGAGCCTGGGAAAAGGAAAGTAAGGAGATTTGAGGGCTTTCGTTGTGGTGGTGGTGGTGGTGGTGGTGATGCCGTATCAGCAACAACCGATGCAAGGAACGCAGCAGCAGGGACAGCTGATATGTGGCGGTTGTCATACTTTGTTGGCGTATCCATCTGGTGCCAGTAATGTGCGATGTGCGTTGTGCAGCTCGGTGACTGCCGTGCCTCCTCATGGCACAGAGACGATGGCGCAGTTGGTTTGTGGCGGATGTCGGACTTTGTTGATGTACATGCGAGGTGCCACTAGCGTACAATGCTCCTGTTGTCACACCGTGAATCTGGCTATGGAGACGCCGACGCCTCCTCCTCCTCCTATGGCGCATATCAATTGTGGGGGTTGTGGTACCATGCTCATGTACGCATATGGGGCTCACTCAGTCAAGTGTGCGCTTTGTCAGTATGTGACCTCCATTGCCATGCCTAATATGCGATTGGCGTTGCCGCCTCAGCAGCAGCAGCAACAGAGGCATTCAGCAACACCAGCACCACCACCATCGCAGTATCCTCCTGCTTCTCTTCCTCCCCCAGTGCCTGCAGCTTCTGAGCAGTCTCATACACAGACAGTCGTAGTGGAGAATCCTATGACCTTGGATGAGAACGGCAAGTTGGTCAGCAATGTGGCCGTGGGAGTAACCACTGAGAGAAGGTGACAACGCGAGAGGATCGGCAACAACTCGAAATCCAATAATTTGAACTTCCATGCCCTGCTTGAGATAGCAGAAGATTGCACTGCATCTGTGAAGAAAAGCAAGGAACCCTAAAAAACCAGAAACCCTAGGTACAGGCACATGGTAGAATACACAGGGGGGGCAGACAGAATCCACAGGGGCATGGGGAAAGAGGGGGTTGTGTCATTCACAAGTTGGATCAAGCACAACATTCATTTTGTTTTTCTCACCCTAAATTGAGATTCTGAAGGTAATAGAAGTATGTTAGGGTTATGGACTGTGGGGGATTGTTGCATGGCAGAAGGGAGTGAGGGTCAATCTTCTGCAATCCTTTTCATCCTCTGCACACATTTCTTGGAATAAAATTTTCTTATTGTGAGTTTCAAGTTCAGTGAAGTCTGTCTTTTCCTACTTTGATCAAAGTGTTTCCGAGAGTTTTCAAGTATGTTGGTTTTTCCAAAAAACCTAACTTTCTGCAGTATTCTGTGATCACTGTTAGTTAGGGTTTTCAATGCAGCATGTTTTGGATTATTTTTTCCCCTCCTTGCAGAATTGATTTGTGGAGCTTCCTGATGTGTTGATTGAATGCAGCAGCATCACTGGTCTCAGTCAATCTGCTTTTGCTTTGTGATTGTGGAATGGGCAATACCTGAATGAGTTACATTTGATCTTGTCACTGGAACATTTTTGAAGAGGGTTTTAAGCATCTCTTCTTTGATACATGCCTAGAACTTGTGGCATCTCTTGATGCAGAGTCCAGAGTTTGTGTCATCCTTATTATTATTAAGTCAGTGAAAAGCTCAATGTTGTAGGATTGTTGTGCACGGTCACTCTTGTTGACCTGTAGGGTCTGTCAATGCTTTCATGATAAGGAAGTTCTGTTGTAGCTTCTTGTTGTTGATGATGACATTGTTTCTCTCGCTGTCGAGCAGGTTAGCTTCCAGACTCTTTGAAACTGCAGATGGTAGATTAAACAGTGGGGAGAGAACTTTCATGTTTAGGAGTCAGGGCTTTGAAGGCAACATGGAAGACCTCCCTCCTCTAGACCCTAGATTGAACTTAAAGCTTAGTGCAGGATATCTCTGTAGAGCACCAATCAGATGCAGGCAGAATCTCAATACAGGAAGGCATGGATAAATGTGTTGAATTGTTGTTGTTGTTGTCTGTGAGGGGTATTGGGGGCCCTTGTTGCAATCATCTGTATTACCATTTTTGCAGCTCTGGAAGCTGAGCCTATCATGAAAGCTACCCTGCTGTAAGCTGTGTGCAAAGAGTTGCAGCAAGGAAATCTTGAAGGTGCATCAAAGAAATGTGACCTATTCAGGCAGTTGCAATACTGGTGTCAGCAGCAAAGAAATCTTGAAGGTGAATTCAAGGAATGGGATATATTCAGGTGATTGCAATACTGGTGTCAGACTTTCATGAAGGTTGTAACCATTCTTCTGCCTTTCACCTCCTTCCAACTTGCTGCTTCTGCTGTAACTAAACTGGGTATAAGTCATAGTCACACTATGTTACACACTCTTGGTTTGGAATAGACTTGTTCTAAACTCTTCTGTGTATGTGCATCAGTGATTTGATGGGTCTTCCTTGAAAGCTCGAGAAGAAATGTGTTGAAATTAAGATGTGGGTGAGAAAATTGGAGTTGTAAGATGTGGGTGAGAAAATTGGAGTTGAACCCAATATCTGAAATGAACTGAGCCAAATCAGTTTTACTTTGGGTCTCTGTTTCCAAGGGATTTGATACAGTATTTCAGGATCTTACACGTG
>Ga0209208_10004944_pt1 | contig 18698 bp, 6 predicted proteins | sample S1TSphfallax_3_FD_187694 | JGI IMG/M metagenome (GOLD analysis project Ga0209208, IMG submission 187694) | Host-associated microbial communities from peat moss isolated from Minnesota, USA - S1T2_Fd - Sphagnum fallax MG (SPAdes) (version 2) | ecosystem: Host-associated > Plants > Peat moss >... | reverse complement strand
AAATAAATTTAATTAAAATTAACCCTTACCTATGTATAAAGCATCTACTTACCTAGTTGTCACCTATTTTTTTACCTATCTACCTACATAGGACCCTACTTCTTGTACGATGGGTTTTCAAGGTGAAACCGGATTTTAACCCAGTTGAAATTCATCCACAACGGAGTCATCATAGACACATCCAATGGATGGTGTGCTGGTGGCTGCTGGTTTACTCTATGACTTTAAATGCACACCCAAATAAGACAACATTCTAGTTCAACATTCCAACTGGTGGTGATGTTGAGCACATGTCGGTCGAAGAATTAATTAATTTTGAAGATTCCATTTCGAAAAATAAAAATTCCCAAAATTTTCAAAAAGATTCTTTCATTTTTCACAATTTTTTTTAGAAAAAATTTAATTTCAGCATTTCTAAAATTAATTTAATTTGTGCCAAAGCCACCAAGGTGCTATGGTATTCTTAATGAAAATGTTCCACTCAAGTGATGAATTGAGAATGATGTGCAACATTTGAGACTTTAAGGATTTTGTAAATGTGGGTTCACTACTCAAAATTTTGTTTGCTTGCTAACTTTAAGACAAATTGTTCCTTTCCTCTTATACATTTGAAATATTCTCAACACTTGAGCCAAATTTAGGTCATGTGTGCCTTCCTTACATTTGAGAATAATGTTGGAGACATGAAAACCCTCGTCTCTTAACTAACTTCATGTAGCCTATCTCCTACCATTTCTCTCCATAACAATCAAGAAGATATATATAGAGAGAGAGAGAGAAAGAAAAAAAAAACATGTATTACTTGCAAATATAAGGCTACATGTACCATTTATTTTTTCTTTTTGTCGTTTGTATGTGTATCTAATGTGACAAATAGACCAAGTAGCCAAATTTAGCTTATTATAAAATTAGAAAAGACAAATTTTTAGCATCATTATATTTTTTGGCTAGATATTCAAACTGTGTATAAAATTTTGATGATTTTTTATAAATTAAAAATTGACAATTTTTATTTTTTAACCACGTTGTGCCAATTTGAAAATTTTCACAAATAATGTTTATATGTACATGCAACTACAAACAAGATTAAAGGAAAACAAATTCACACAATTGGATTTTCGATGATTTTTTCATCATGATGGTGCTGGTCAAGCTTTTTGTTACAACTAATGTTGTTCCTATTGGTGCACCACCAAATCCTTGCCCAAATGTTGGAACTTCTTGAACATTTCTTACACGAGCAATGGCATTTTTGTAAGGCAAAAGATTGCCACTTGGCCAAAATAATAATAATAATAATCCTACAAAGGAAATTTTGGGAAATTATGACCCAAAATCACTATATTTGAAAGGGATAAAAAAACTCAATTTGCCATATTTAAACATGTCACCAAAACATAGTGAAATTTATAGTGAAAATTTTCTAACTTATAGTGAAATTTGGCAAAGTCTTCATGTGGATGATCACCAACCCACCTATTTCACAAAATTGAAAAATAAAAAAACTCTTGATGAGCTCAACTTTTGTTACATTAACATCCCCATTTGTCACTTTTTTTTTCTTCAACCTCGCATTGTAATGTTTTTTATTGTGCCATGGACCCCCATGTCACACACTTGCAAATCCAACTCCACTTCATCCTGTGTGATCCTTGTATTCCATTATTATCAAAATTTGTAAAACTTGAATGCTAGTGTTTTTTACATCACTCCCTCTTCAATGGTCCATGCCCCCAATATGATTTGCTTCCTTTTAAAAAATAAACTCATGATTATCATTTTTTTTTAAATTTATTCAACTTCCAAAAGTAAATTAATAATATGTTTAAATGAATATTGCATTTCTATACATCAACATATTTAATATCTTTAAATAATCTCACATCATGATTATGATGAGGTTTTAGTCATGTGCACCTCACACATATGTAAGGCTTCATTTTTTTATTGTAATAATTTTTCATGGTCTTAATTATAATTTATTATTTAGAAAATAGTCAAAATAACTTGTATTACTTTGAAATTGATTATTTAGACCATTATTTTTAGCTTGCAAATTCAAAAATCAATTCTTACAATGGTTTAAAATGAGTTTACCAAAAAAAATGTATCCAAATTTCAACTTCCACATTGATCATATATATATAATATTTCATGATTTACAATAGTGTATTATGATATTGTTGTACGAATAGTGAAATGATTTAAATCATAGCCCACAATAATTATGACGATTTTCCACACCTCAATTTCATATTTTCAAAAATATTCATTCAAAACTTAAAGGATTGTTTAATGAATTTTTTGATTTTAAAATAAAGCATCTTTTGTTTCAATAAATTGACCTTTGGTGCATAAAAATCATGTGAAACCCCAATTTTGCATTGGGTAGGTTATTTTCTTTATGTACTTTCTTCCTTTTTGTCTTTTATGTGATGGTTCTAACCATCGGATTTTATTGGATTTTTTGTCTTTTAATTTTACCATGGCTTCACAAAACATATGTTTTCAACCTCCTTTTCCTTTCCATGATTTATTGTCATAATGTCATTTATGTCATGATAATTGTTAACCCATTTTTTCATTTTGTATATAGTAATCAATTATTACCAACTAGTAATTGGTGAAACAATAATATCTTGAAAATTGTTTTAATTATTATTGGATAACATGTAACGGGTATGTTATGATAACTAGTAACACATTCTTAAGTTAACCAATGTGATTAAGTTAATTAGTAACTAGTTTGTTGATAAAAACAAATTTATATTTAACTTATGGCTAGTAGTTGCTATAGTTCAATTTTGAATCAGCTAATTGTTGTACCAGTTAGTAATTGATTAACTTAAAACAACATTGTGTTAAGTATAAATAAGAGGATTTGAAGATGATGAAATAATTTTGAACTGTTTGAATAAGTTAATTTTTGAACTTTGAAGCTTTCATTTTTCTAATTTGATTTTGGGAATTCATCTTAAATTTGTTTTTGGCTTTGTGAATAAACATCTTCACCTTTGTTTTTTTGTTTTTATGGTTTCAAATTTGAAGTAAACATACCTATTGATGTTCCTTTACAAATCAGAATTAGAAACACAAAAAGTAAAATTTTGTACTTTAAAAGAATAGAAAACTCCTTTAACCTTTGACGACGACACAATGGAATAAAATTAAAACAAACATTTTAATCTCTACTTCAGCAAGAATTGTTTTATTTATTAATTTTAGTTTGGATTTGTACTAGTTTTAATATTTTCTAGAATTTTTTTGTGTTTTAACAATTTTTTTAATTTTTACAAAGTGTTAGTTTGAAGATTTTTTGAAACTTGTTTGTTTGTATTTTTATTTTTTGGAACAACATGTTGATCAAAAGAAAATTGAATTAACAATTATTTCAAATTAGTGTGAAATGTCAAGAATCGTCACAAGGGGCCATAAAAGGCAATTATAATTAGGATCGCCACAACAGTTTGTTCATGAAGCAATTCAAAAGAATAACCACATTCCCAAATCAAGGGAATCCAATTTGTTTATGTTCCCAACAATGAGCCTCAATAGCTAGTTATGATTGATTTACCTTTTCATCATATGCCAACAGAACAAGAAGAAAGAAAGGAACCACAAGTACCTTCAACTTGTTTTTTTTTGACACCCCAATAGTTGTCCAACAATAGAGGTCAAATGCAAAATAAAATGGACAAAACACTCACCTATTAGACATGTTGATGAAGTAATTTTTACAAAACATAAATGGCAGTTTGTAACACTCGATTATTACATTCCCAAAGTTATTATACCATCCTAATCAACACCAGTTGTCAGGTACTACACATTTGAACCAATTCTTGTTTTGAATATAACTGCAACAAATTTAGATTTGGATAGCAAACAACTTTTAACCTAGTTATAATAGTTCTGCAACCTAGAGCAAAAACCTTAACATTGATTTAACTTTCACCACATGCAAAATCAATGGAAGCTATCATAATACTTGTTATTATTCGACAAACACAACCACTTAACCAAAATGTTTACCCAAGTGTACATGTTATGGGAATTGTTGAACAACCACTTATTCAACAAAGTATATTGATTACAAACACTAATAACTAATGGGTATTAATTAGTAAATATTTAATCAATCAATGACTAATAAATTTTAAAAATCACAAATTAAATTGTCTATTTATTATTAATGATAAATTAAAACCCATTGAATAATTATTTAATAAATAAAATTATATATAATACCTATTATTTTCATCAATTGATATTTTTAAACACAAAATAATAATTTTATTATTAATATATTAATAGTTATTAATTAAAAAATGTGGTTAATAATTAATTAACATTAATGATGAACTAAAATTGATTTAATTTCTACAAATTAATTTAATAAGTTAGAAATTTAAAAAATTATAGTTAATATTGAATAATTACCAATTAGTTAATAATTTATTTTGTGATATAATAATTTAAAACCTAATTATTTTTTTATTTAAGTAATTGATCACTAACATTTTAAAAGGTTTATTTTCAGAGGTAAAATTTGAACAAACTTTCTAGATAATTTAATAAATAGAAAAATATTTTATTTTATAATTAAATATATTAAAAAATTTAATGCTTAATTTGCGAATTGATTAATTAATTAGATATTAAATAATTATTTATTGAAATACTAAATGATTATTAAATAACTAATACCTACTTAATTATTCATTTAATTAATAGTTAGGTATTTTGTTAACGTATATCTAGAGCATTAAATAGTTAACTCCTTAATTTAGGTAGTTAATAGGTAGCTACTAATTAAATAGGTAGCCATTAAGGTTAACGTTTAGTTAGTTATTAGATACCTACTTAATAATTACTAGTTAGCTATAAAAACACCTAGCTAAGTAACTAATATTTACTTTTAAGTACTTATTAAATATTACCTTATATATGTATTTTCTAGCTACTACTAATTATTAAATCTAACTTACCTATGCTAAGCATTGGATAAATATTCAGTGATCTAAGCCTAGGCATGGTTTAGACCGTTTAACCTAGCTACGTACCTTAGGTGCCACATTAGACACTTAATTAACCTTAGGTGGTTAACTATTAATTATTCACCTAAACTATGATCATATTATAATAATATCAATCATTATTAATTATTATAATTGGAAAAATGTTACTAACCTAACTTATAATTAATTATAATAACATATGAGAATTAAAAATTTTACCCACTATTAGTTATCATAAACTATGACCTCATACCTACCTAGCTACTTATTTAATTAGTAGGTTCTTAAAGTACAAGGTAGTTAAATACTTAGTTAGTAAGTAGCTAGGGTTTAAGGTTAAGGTTTAGTTAGCTACTAGGAACCTACCTATTAGTTACTAGCTAGCTAAGTAGTTAGTACCTACCTTTAGGTACCTATTAATTATTACCTAATAGGTACTTACTTATACATACTAAATGCCTACATAATAAATATTTTCTAACTATTAATTGTTAAATTCAGTCTTTAGGTTACCTATGTTAGATGTTAAATAGGTATTAGGTTGTTTAGGTTTAACTTTAAGCCCAACTTAGGTGCCACATATATTACATTAGTTAATAGGCTAATAACTATTAAACCCCTGGGCTACTTTTGTTAGGTTTTAGATAGGCACCCCTAGGTGCCACCTTGTTTAACTTTAGCCCAACCTAAGTGCCACATATGCTACATCAATTAATAGGTTAGGTTAATTGATAAGTTTAGTAATTAAGTTGTTAGGTAGTTGTTAGTAAGTCATTGTGATTAACTTGTAATTGGGATACAACTAATTAGGTTGTAAATTGGTTACAATTAATGTAGAATTGTCCATGATCAATCGATGGCGTACAAAACACTTATTCATATATTTTTCATCTCTTTAGTGATTAAAAACTTAATGGGATCATTAAATTAAGCTTACAATTCACCTTTGAAGTGCATGGACAAATAAAGGAGTAATCAAGAAAGAGTTGAACGAAAAATAATACAAAACACGTTTCAAGGTACATAATGCATTTTCCTTTCAACTTTCAAAGTTCATATCTTTCTCATTTCTTGATCTAAAGTGTTATGGGAGTGCCACCTTACGTTCTACAAATCATCTTTGAACTCTAAAAGCAATGGAACAATGTCGTAGAATTGTTTTCAATGTTCATGAATAGGCTTCCAAGTGTTATAGCATTTTCTATTTTTACCCCCCCTATTTCGGGGAGCCATACCTTTCTCATTTCTTATTTGTTTGTGAGGATTTTGGTGTCTCAAATGTGCCAAGAGGAGGAATTCGATTTATCTATGGATGCCATAAAGAAATAAGATCATCCTTGGATTTTGTCGAGCTTTGAACCACTAAGTGATTGTTCACTCATTGTTCTACCCTAGCTTACAATTAAAGTGTTTATCCCATATTGTTTGTTTTTCATGCCAAGTTTCCAAAATATATAAAGAGGTGAATTATAAATGTTGGCAAAATAAAAATAAAAATTACATTGTTCAATAGCCATTTGGGATGAACTAATCACAAAAGCTTGACCTTAAAGGTTAAACTTAAAATGAAAAAGTAAATTGTTAATTAAATGACATTTGGCCTAGGATTAGGTTTAGCCTAGGTGGTTTAAAGCTAGGCCTAACTTAAGTCTAAACTTAACATAGGTTTGGGTCTTAAGTTTAGCCCTAGCCTAGGTGATATGTAGCCCTATGTGAGCTTGTGGCAGCAAATTACTTGTTAGACACTTGGGCCATGTGTTAACAAATTAATGGTTAAATGTTGGGGCCACATGTCAACAAACTATTGGGTATTTTTTACCTAACGTAGTCGAAAACAAAGTTGAAACATAATCAAAAACATAGTTGAATTTCAACTCAAATTTTGATGAAGTCACGGTTTGTTAGTGGATGAAGTTCATCTAGTGGGAAATTAAAGTTGAAAACAACTTTCGATTATAATGGTGGAACCATTTCCAACTAAAATGGTCAAAAGTGGCTATTGTTGTGGTGTTGACATGAGGCCATCATTTTTTACTGCAATTTCATTTTCAACTTGTACTTTTCGACTCTTGTGGTCAATAGTTGAAAAAAACAATTGTAGTCGAAAAGCTCATTTTCAACTAAAATTGGAAACATAGTTGAAAAGGGGAGGAAGGGGGGGTTTCTACTAGTGTTGGTCTTATTAAAGATCTAAAGATATTTGTTCATGGAATTCCCTACACAATCACATTTATTATCATCAACAATAACATTCTAGATTATAATTACTTAATGTTGCTTGGACGTCCATGGTTGAGAGATGCAAAAATATCCCACGATTGGGGAACTAGCATTATTATCATACAAGGAACATGTATAGTGAAAATTTGCTATCAAAAAACATGATTTTTTAAAAGCTCCAATTTGATTGAAATGTCCACATTAACCAAGGGGGATGGTTGTTTTGTTTAAAGGCGTGGGGCATGAAAGACATGAATTTTTTTTTACTGAAACATTTGACTAAAATGACCTTTTTGACCATGTGACAAATTAAACATCTGGTCAAAAAGGTCAAAGGTCCATCAAAATGACAAAAATTTAGTCAAATTAACCATACTTAATGGCCATTATGATTTATAAGTAGTCAAATTGGCCATTTTTATTTGACACTTAGTCAAATCAACCATACTAATTTGGTTATTTAACCTACAAGTTTATTTTGCATAAGGTACATATCCAACCTAAGTTCATAGCTAGTAGGCCTTAGGTTAGGCATATTACACCTAATAATTATTGATAAAATTTAATAGGCTACGTACATGCTACCTTTAGACACTTGTAGGTATTTAAATTTAGTACATTAATTAGTTAATATATAATAATTAATATTTTATATTCAATAATTTATAATTTATATTGATTAATGATTATTATCAAGTTATCAATTTTATTTTATTTTTTGGCTAATACTTGATAATAATTTATAATCATTAATAGTTGTCAATATATAATTGTAAATAATTATTGATAATTTTTTAGTTAATAATAATTTTTAATATAATAATTGATCATTATAAATTCATAATAAATAATTAGTAACAAGTAATTAATGCTAAATAACCAATGATTAGTAATAAATAGAAAATTAATCATAATTAATCATAAATCAATAATCAATAACTAGTAATTTAAAATTTTAGAAATATTAATGAGAAATTATTATTATTTAATCTTTCATATTTCATATTTCATAGGAAATATTCAATGTTGGATTGGTATATCAGTTGAACACGGGTATCAATTTGGATATCGATAAAAATATGTCAATACCTTTTATTTATTTATTATGATACTATGGTTGATACCCAATTGACCCAATATGTAGCAATTGCAATATCTCAACATATACCTCATTCAATTGGTGATGATGCTGCACCAACTACTATTAATATTCATACATTTGGGTATCTCAAGCTTACATCCTAGATATCAATAGTGGTTACAAGTTGCATAATTAGGATTCCAAATGCAAATTTAAGGTTTCTTCAACAAGCAATAAGTGAATGCACTACATTTAAAGAATGCGACACTTAATATTGGCAGCATGGTGGATATCTCAAGCTTGGAAATAGAACATTGATTAGGTACGCACCTTTTTTTTTAAGCCATCTTGAAGTTGCTTAGTACGTGATGAGTTACAATTTACGATTACTAAACTTGAATGTCGAATCCAAATGTTCAATTTCAAATTTTGAACAAAGAATAAACCAAGTTTTTTATGAGTTCAACCAACATGTTGGATTATGTTCATGTCAATAGTTTATTTAAGCCAAATGTTGATATATGTGTGTTTTTCATTTTGGTAGTTTGGTGGTTGGTATATTTGTTACAATGTTTGCTTAATGCACGCGCGGGCGATCCTCTATATGTTAATGGTTGAGTCTTGAGTTGAGTTTTAGGTCTCATGAACTAAGTAGAAGCTAGTGCGAATGGTTAATGCATCATCTTTTGTTACATAGTCGAATATTTTGCAAAGGGCCACAAAGTGGCATAAGCTACACATGATTATATGGATATTGATGTTTTATGTGATGTAGAAACGTTCAAAATAGAAGCAAGGTTCATTGAAGTCGAATCTATGCCACAACATTCTGAAACTTAAGATAAATTCAAAAATTTCCAATTTTTTTTTCATATTAAAAATTTTAACTTGCCGTGATTTTTGTCATTTTTTACAATTGATATTCCATTTCACATTGAAATATTTGAACTTTTCTTTAAATTTCTCAACCAATCACATGTTTAAGGATATTTATAGGGTGGTCTATTAATATTTGTTACCAAAATCTTAGGGGATAATTATAGGATTTATAATTTGATAATTATTTTTAATGGAGGAATTGTAATTAGTGTAAGATGTGGACTCCTCAACATGTCAAATGTGAGCCACCTAACCATGCTTTTACCTATTGATACACTAATAAAACATATATGTACTCTATTACAACAACGTCCAATAATAAACCAAACAACACATAGCCCTTATTGCTTAAGGAACATAATAATCCTTGTTTAAAAACAAAATTAATGGATGGTTATTGGATCAAGACTTTCCAAAATCACTTTCATCAACATATTTTCCTATTCATGGCCCTCGACACATTAACAAACATACATATTCATTATGACCTACAAAATTGATGCATTTTGAACATTGGGACACATAAGAAAAATCTCACAACACCTCATAATCTTTCTTCATGAATATGACATAATGACATATTGATGAACTTCTACCCAAAACATTATTTATTACTCGCTATTTTAATACATAAAACATGTACAAAACATGTTTTTTTGTTTCAACAACATGGGACTCATCATTGAACATATTATAACACAAAGTTATACACGAACAAGTTGTAACAAAACTTTTTGTCAATTCTTCGAATGAAACCTTGAACCTTCAAAAAAATAGACTAAAATATTAAAAAAATTTCTATTCATACAATATGACAATAGGAATGCTGGATTTTTTCATTTTACAAATTAAGTAAATGACACACAATTTTTTGATTGGATATATATGATTTCCAACCCTTTGTTCGCAAATGTTCAACTCTTCTTCACATCAACATAGACACCATTATTTCACATGCATAAACTTCTTTGCCATTCCCCATTGGATTTCATCATCTCAAAAATCATCCTTAATTATAGACCTCATGTTGACATAACATTATAAACAAAGGTTTTAAGTTTTTGGCACAACAAAATTCATCAATAGCCTAGAGGTTTAATAAAAAATGTTGTGAATTCTTGTAAGTCCAACATTCATCTAACTAGATTAGTTATTCACCATTTCCACTTCAAGCTTCAACCCAAAAACAAAAAACATAGAAAAAAACTTGAATTTAACTATTTTTTACTCTAAATAACACCATTGAAATTTCCTTTGTTTCCACATTATATCACACAAGCATTCTTCTTGCCATTGTTCCATCACACCACCCATCAAGAATGTAAAACAACAAACATGCAGCTTAATAATGGTATCCGACCACCATTTTCATTATTACTCACTTATTACCATTCATACACACCAAACACACACATTTTATTATGAAACACAAAAATAAACCTCTTGTCCCATTGCTTCCAACTATAACAAAGGTCACAATATACCATTTCATTTCAGTTAATAATGAAGTTGTTGATATTAGATCTCACAAGTTCCCCATTCACACTTGCCACATAAAAAACTTGTTGCCATTCCAAATCATAATAGCTTAAATGATCTTTTAAATGATGCATAATGTATTAGAACCCTAGTAAGCAAATTGGGAACGAATGCCTTTCCTTGTGTCATCAAATGATTAATTATTGGTTCAATTTATATGTAGTTTGTAATGTGTGTTACATCAAATCCAATAATAGGTCAACCCTAATAGATTATTTGCTATACAATTATGAGAAAACAAGAAATTGAAGATCTATATCACAATTGTGTAAGCAAGGCTTTGAGTTTTGTTTTGTGAATTTTTGAAAAATATGAAATCATGGTGTTCAAAGAGGATTGTGTAATTGGATATGATCTAATTTAGTAGTTTTAAACTAGTAGTAAAATACAAGTACTTCCATGAAAATTTGTGGAATATTGAACAATTTTTTTCGTAATGAAACATTATAATTATATAATATTTTGAATATATTGACCATGTTTTGACATTTGTTTCATACAACCATGTGGGTACAAACCCCTTGAAACACTTTGTTAGTTTAAATGTGAACCGATGAAAAATGTTGGTTAAGAATATTAACAAATTACTATGAAATTGAAAGATGTGTATGAATTAAATTTAATAAAATAGTGTATGTGGAAAGTGGGTGTGGATTGTGAAAAGGATAAATTGAAGGGGAAACTTCAATTAAAAAAAATAATACTGGTAAAGGTTTGTGTGAACTTTCAGACATTTATTTTTATTTTTGAACACAAGAAGATGAATTGAAAAAATGTTGATATATTTTGGTGTGACATGTGTTTTATTTTATTTTCCTTTTTTTTGCTATCAAAGGTTTATGCAAACTCTATATTAATTATAGTTTTCTTTTCAAAATATACATAACCTATATTATAAAACTAATTAATTTATAATTTTTACTTAATAACCAATATATTTTATTCTATATTTTGACTTGCATGTTTTTTAATTTAAGGAGTGGACCCCTTTGAGAATTAATATGAAAATCATAATATAGGTTCAATGCTCTATGGTTAGGTAGGCTACGAAACTTGTTTGTGATGAAAGGTGTCTTGAACCTCCCATGTAGGCCAATTTTTTCCATTTGATAACATCATGAATTTTTTACACATTCGATGATGATATGATTGGTTAAAGATGAAGCAAGTGGTAATTTTTTATGTTAGTTGTATGGGTGAATAGTGGGTGTAAAAAATTCTAAAATTGATCTTCATGTTAGTCGAGATAATAAGTATTTGGAGTATCATTATTTCAAGTTTGATCTAAAATTGAAGAGGTGCCCATAATTTTTGGAGGCGTTGCCATTCATTTAAGGTGGTAATTGTTCTTTAAAACGGGTATTTGAAGGGAATTTTTTTTTAATGGATATAAAAAAAATGGTAGAAACAAAAGTTAAGGGTAGCAAAGGTGTACATATGAAAATGTGCGTGTTCTTGTTGTTGCATGTGGAATGCCTTTTGAATAATTTAAAAATCCATGTGGTGCCCCTTTACATTTTTCTTATGTTACAAATAGACTCAAATTAGAAAATGGTTAAGTAGAAGTATCTTGCATTTCCTTATTTTAATATGCATATTTTGTGCCATTTCTTTTATATTTACTTTCATTTTGATCTTTATATTGTGTTGTCTTAATCAAATCAAGCAATTACAATCATAGTTTTTGCAAGAAAATGATCCCAAGTTTGAATTAATTAATATCCCCTTTTAATAATACAAGTAAATTTTTTACAATATTGTATAATAGTAATTATTTGTTATATTCACTACACCAAAAGGTTTCATCTATGATTTTGACATTTTTGTGTACCTATAGTGATATAATTATTTAGCTAAAGTTTAACCTTTTCATTTAATGTACATCACAAACTTCCGAACCCACATTTTGATAATGCAAATCATGCAATAAATAAAATCATGAGTTTGTGTTTTTTGCACATTAATATCGTACATTTAAACCATGTATGATTCACATATAAGTAAAATGAAATATTTTTAAATGGTTGAAAATATTTCATCCTATTTATATTTGCATCATACATGTTTTAAACTCATGACATCTATGTGCAAAAAGATTGCAAACCTATGAAATAACAACTTCTATGCAAATTTAGAACAAACCAATGAAGTTGTAGGGTTCAAGGTGTTAAGTTTATGGTGTAGTTTTAGCTTTTATGTTTAGCCTTTGAGTTTAACATATGTTTACCCTTCAAGTTAATTTAAGCTAAAATTTGATAATGTTTATAGTTTTTTTGTGACTAATTATGTTATAAATAAAACATTATGGTGCAATGATTAAAGACTTGAACTTTCAAAATGGAGTGAAAGGTTTAAATTTCACATTTGCAACATAAAATTATTTACATTATTATAAATCATGGTTTTTCTAAGAGGTTCAAATTGACTAATTTGTCATTTTTTACTAATGGATATGTACATTTTGACTAGAGGCCATGGGCTTGAATGACACATGTATTTTTGACCGATCAACTTGATTATAATGATTTATTGACTAAATACAAATAATCAAATTGTATAACCTTAGTCAAAATGGCCAATGATATTTAATCAAGTGTTACATGGTCTATTACCCTATATATTTACCTCCTACCTATTCACCCACCTATTATTTAACTAATTATTTATTTACATATTACCCACCCACTTACATACTATTTACTTACCTACTTACCTACCTACATATTCACTATGTTTATCCATTATATTTAATCACTAAATTTAACACTAGGTTTAACCTAAGTTTAGTCATTATGTATATGCATTAAGTAAAATTTAGGTCAAGCCATTAAAATTACCCATTATGTTTAACCCAAGTTTAGCCATTAGGTTTAATCATTGTGTTTAGTCATTAAATTTAACCACTATGTTTAGTCAATGTTTAATCATTCAATTTAGACATTAAGTTTAACCACTATGTTTAATAAGGTTTTGTCATTATGTTTAGGCATTAGATTTAACCATTAGATTTATCAACTAGATTTAGTCACTAAATTTAATCAGTGAATCTAGTCAAAATTGACCCACTATGTTTACCTATTAAGTTTAACCACTAGCTGTTATTTAGATTTAACCATTATGTTTAGTGATGTGAAATTTAAAACATGACTTAAGTTGAACACCTTTGATGGTGTAGTCCATTGGTAAGGACTTGGTTTATCATTGTGCAAATTTACAGTTTAGTTCTTTATAATTGCAACCTATGTGCATGCTTAGAAGGCTAGGGTAGGTAAGTTATATCAAGGTATTTTCGCGAGGTTAAATTAGGTTAGGTTATGTAAATTAAGCTAGGGTAGTAGCTACTTACCTAAATGAAAATTTTCAACCTACCTAGATTTAATTACTACCTACCTACCTATTAATTTAAAAAATAATGATCCCAAAAGTGACTTTAATTTAAGTATAAATTTGACCCAATCAAATAATCCATTATTTTCTACTCAAATAGTCAATCATTTTGTAAATCAAAATAATAGGGTCCAAATTCATTACCCAACCACATTGGCACGTCTAAGTTGAATTGTCTATATTGACAAGGTGGTATTTTTTACACTTGTCATTTTGGGTTTTTTTAATACTAGAAACCCTAGTAAAGAAACCATGAATTGTAATAGTGTTAGGTTTTTTGCCTAAGTAGCTTACATAGATTACTTTAATTTTGGTGGCATGGGCTAGGAGCTTGGGCCTTGGTCACCATGTGGGTCAAAAATGTTCATGTCTTGGCTTTAAGTTGTCACATGGTAACCCATAAGTCATTAATAAAAACATTAGTTGGAATAGGTTGCCACATGGCAACTCATGAGTGGATAATAAAAATTTGAATTTTCCATAGATTGGCATGTGGCAACAATATAAAAATTCTAAATGTGTATTTTATATTTTAAGAATTAAACATCAATTATTGGAAACATTTTCCATGACTATTATTCAATTTATATTACAAAGTTTGATAACCATGATCACATGATGTTTTGAAATTGTGATCATCAATCCACAATTGTAATCATGAAATTGATATGGAATGACATAAATGATTATAGTCATGGGTATGACTGAATAACATAAGCGACGAGTTTAAATTTCTAGACATGGATGAAGTCATAAATGCCACCTTTTAATGTAGTGATTTTTGTATGAATTACGAATCTTTGATCTATAATTTTCACTTGTTGGTAGGAAAGATTATATATTTAAATATAGTTGAAAAATGTCAAAGTTATATCTATTATAGTAAAAAGAATTAACTAGTGGTAGAACCCAATGGTTTTATTTGTTTTCAAAAACTTTTTACCCAATATTGTTTTGCCATGTTTAACAGTGGAGAAAACTCACCTTTTATGCAAATTTTTTATGAGATGGTAAGTTTTTGTCAACAATAAGTATTGGATGACAAGTTTGTTTGTGGAATCTTCCCTTCCTATTTAAATTATTAATATATAACAACTTGCACATGACATGGGGATGCTAGCATGACAAAGTACACAACTTTTTATTCTTACCAACATATATAAATGGAATGGAACCTTGTAAAGTATCCTTAATATTTTATGTATTGAATTTCAATGTCATTTAAAAAATTTGAATGATCAATATGAACATGTTCATTGACTACATTACAATGATATTGAATTACTAAATATATATTCTTTAAATTAAATAAAAATGCAAATAAATGAATTTTCATACCATATAAATTGTAAGTAGATGAAATAACGAATTTTTTCTTATTAAAATGTACTTATGTACTTATAATATTTTCATAATTATATTCACAACACATGACATTTTTTTATGTAAAATTTTGTTTGAACTCAATATTCACTAGTAAGTTTTAAACCTACTTTGATTATAATAAAAAATTCAAATCTTGTATTCAATTTACCATAAACTCAATGGAGAGCTTGTTTTTTGAGTGAAAATTGAAAATAATTTGAATCTATTTTCTTATGTTCATGCCAGAAATTAAATCATTTTTAAATTGACATTTTAGAATATAACTTATTATGTTTATTTCCATTATGAAAAAATAAGGGTTTTAGCAACTTGCCTTATAATTGAAAATTTTAATTGTAATGGTCATTTGCAACTCCAAATATTTCTACACCTTAAGTGTTATCAAATGAGTTATATTGATTGCCTTGGACATGTTGTAATATATATGATCAAGAAATATATGCAATTCAATCTAATTAAATGTCCTTGTTAAAAGTTTTGGTGCCATGAATTTTGGGTTGGTGCCAACATGGTGTTTATGTGGATCATGTAGTATGTTCAATTGGTAAGAAAAAATGGGTAAGTGCCAACATGGTGCTTACATGGATCATGTGCCACATTGAATTGGTGGGAAATTTTGGGTTGGTGCCAACATGCTTGGATTAGGTGCCACATTGGATTGGCATGAAAAAATGAACCCACTATGTGGTGTTGCTTACATGGATGAATATTTATTAACATTATAGATCAAATGTTAGGACTATAAATCAAATAGGTTGCAATTTTTTAAAACATTCATGATACCAACTTATAACTATTTAGTTGTGATCGAAAATGGGATTATATTGCAACTAACAAATATTATTTTGTGACCAAAACTATTAACTTGGAACATATTTTGAAAATTTGAACAATTAAAGATTTGGCAATGGTTTTATTTTGTAATTTATTTAAAACTATAATTATACTATTTAACTTTGTAAAATATTGTGATGTTATGACATCATTTTTCACTACCATGTCTAACAAAGCTTGCTTGCACATTATAATTATTCAAACTGTGATACACAATGTAAAAATGCATTCCATCACCTTTGATAAATAATAATAATTTTATTTGAATTTGTATGCATTGGCATTCACGTGAACCACAATAATCTAATATTATCATCTAAAACATTTAAATTGTCTTTCCATTGTAAGATGGGTCCAAACATGTTAATAAAAATAGATAATTTCCCTTTAAGGTTTATAATAAAAAATACCTAAAATATGTCATTTTGAAATGTTTTCAAGTTATTCTACAAAGCCTTTAAGCAACAAAAACATTGGTTATAAATTTTTTAAAATTGGTTTTGGGTATTTTTTATTCATTAAATTTATGTCAATTTTATTGACATCCTCCCATGTTATATTATGAATGTTGTTGTATATAATAAATCCCAAAAAATCAACATTGACTTAAATGTCAATTTAAAACATGAAATATAAATAGTGGATACAATTGATTTTGGCTCCTATTAGCATGCTTGAACCTAAATGTCTTATTTTGTTTATGTTGAATGGAACAAACCACATTCCTCTTTATTTGTTTTCAAATTTTATCATATTTCAATATTCAATGTTAGATGTGAAAGGAAGTCAACAATACATATATAACCTTGTAGTATAAAAGAAATTAGATGTCCGTACTTTCAACTTAAATAAATTTATTCTACAACTAAAATGCCATTAACATTTTTCAAGCAAACAACATACATATATATTTTTGTAACTATTTTATCACTAAAATGCAACGTACATAACATGTTGTGACTTGATACATACTAAATGATGTAATCTAAATTCACATACAATGGTGGTCTTCAAAACAAAATGCATCACATAATTGGAGTATTGAAGTTAGACTTCACCATTTTGATATCTTGATTCGTGAAGATGTTTTGGCATGTATTAGTGTGGTTTACCATATAATAAACAACACATTTAGTGAAATAATTATTAACAACCTAGTAAAATTGTATAACTACAATTTCATGTTTGAATTTTTTTTTCCTTGTATGTAAAAATTTAATTTCGATGGATTCAAACATTACTTGCAATGTTTTATAACACAAAAACAATGCAAAACATTCATAAACACACAAAATGTCATTTGTGTTTTTAAAGATGAATTTTAATTCAACTTGACCTTAAAATCCAAGTGTTCAAACACAAACAAATATCAAAATATTTTTTTCATCGCTAATTTTTTCGCCCTTCCCAAACTGGTCATCATTATAAGTAAGAATTTACAAATCAAGATTAAATAAAATGAATTTTTTTCACACCATTTAAAAAATAAATTATCAAAAAAAAATCATGGACTAAAAATAGTTCCCAACAAGGGGTTTAGTAGTCACTTCCAACATCTTTGTAATTATTGAAATTAGTACATGAAATAATTTGAATACAATTGTACTACAACTATTTAAAAATTAAACTAAAGAATAAATGTTTGAATTAAAAAACAATAGTGCGCACGTGGTACTTTTGCCATGTAATAGAATTATCACCTAGTATAAAGTGTTATTTTCACATTAAAAAATAATTTAAAAATGAAAAAAAAATCACCAGTAAAAGAAACAAAAGTTGCAAAAAAATGGGCCATTCCAAAGGTACCTTTGATTTTGTGATGACCTCATGTACCTAATGTGAGGTCTCCCATAAAAATATTGGAATACCTCCATGGTGCTCTAATTCTAATATTCCAAAATACTCAAATAGGGGATTCTTTAGATTCTCCTAAAAAACACATCCTTCATTCTTCTCCTCCAAACCAAGTACAAATAATCACATACATCCTTTGCTACATGTAGAAATAAAAAATTAAAGAAAAAGAAGACCAAAGCTAGATATTGAAAATGGCCCTTCCCCTCATCCCTTACTCCTCAAATCTCCCACCATTTTCCTCTCTTACATACCATATTTTCCAAATCTTAAGTTCTATTAACTTGTAACTAGTTGACCCACTAACACCTTCTAATTTTTTTTTTAAATTAATTAAAATTACTTCCTAACTTAGTGGGGATAATAGATGATTAACCTATTGGTAACTTTTTAAGTTATCAAGTTATTTTACTAACCTAACTAGCCTAATTTTTAAAAAAAAATGACTTACCCTTCTAACATGGACCTTTAAGCCTCGGTGCCTTCTAAATGAAAAATAA
>Ga0209208_10004943_pt1 | contig 18699 bp, 8 predicted proteins | sample S1TSphfallax_3_FD_187694 | JGI IMG/M metagenome (GOLD analysis project Ga0209208, IMG submission 187694) | Host-associated microbial communities from peat moss isolated from Minnesota, USA - S1T2_Fd - Sphagnum fallax MG (SPAdes) (version 2) | ecosystem: Host-associated > Plants > Peat moss >... | reverse complement strand
AAGAATTAAATTATGCATTATTTTGTTTTAAGAATCATCATTGTTGTTGGGAGTTTTCAATGTTATGTTGTTTTTGGGATTTATGTTCGCAACAAAATGTGGGAGTTGTGGTATTAGTGTTTGTAAATATTGTGATTTGTCAAAGGGGGTCAATTGAAGTTCATGAAAGTGATATCAGAGCAATTTAATCCTTAGAGACCCATAAATAAGGCACCATAGTTCGTTAGGGTAGTTTTTGGTTGAAGCTTTGTACATCTCATCTTGTTTTCAAGGAATGACTGTATGGACTCTGTGTAATTTGTTTCTCATGAACACATAACCCATGTGTAAGGGGAACTTGAGACCCTTTGTCTTTTCATTACATTGCTTCCAAATGTTGTGATGATATTTCAATAAATGAGTTCAAATCCTAGTGTGAGACATTGTGCCTTTCAAGGCATCCCACCCACCAAAGGTTTGGACATTGCAATTAGTTTAAATGTAAAAAACCAAAATGAAAAATGAATTTACTTTACACTCAAACCACAATCCAATCCTCAATCCAACACTTGTAACAAGTTAAAACTAGTTGAGAAAGCTTTTCAAGGTATGAAATTGTGTATTTCAATCACTTTGTAAGAGGCGTAAAACTCGAACCTTTTAAAAACTTGTAAGTATTTACAAGAAGCCTTTTAAGTTGGTGCCAATATCCATCTAGAACATAAAATTGGTAACTGAAGATATGAATATTTTTGCTAGCTATAAAATGGACAATATGCAAATACCATTGCATTCTACCAATCGTGCACTTCAATTTCTATTACTTAAAGTATGCATTGTGGTTTTTCATTGGGATTATTCCATTTGTGAGTTTTATTCTTACATGTTGGGTCAGAGGGCTTAGTGACAAATGTTGGTTTGGTATCAACTTTTGAACATACCAATTTAGTCCTAACTTTGGGTATTTTAAAAAAAAATCCTACCAACCTAGTCATGTGGTATTCGATATTTTAAGAAATTGCATACTAACATAATCCTTCATTACATCAAATTGTATTCTAGTTCACTCTAAGTTTCACTAGATTTTGAGTGAATTTGGACATTTTACCATAGTGAAATTAGTCAACCCCCAATGAACAGGGACTAGTTGTTACAAATAATGAATTGGTCCATTAGTACTTAGTGAAATACAAATTTACCAAGTCATTTCATTTGCTAATTAATTAAATGCGTAATATAAAAATCAATTAAATTCAAATTATTTAATATTTAATGTAATATTGAATATTATTGATCATTTCATGATTTTTTAGCCTATGAATTATTAACACGTGTCACTATTTATGTTAGGTTAAAAACCTAGCCTAGGTACATAGGCCATATAATCGACCCATGTAAACACCTACTATAGGGAATTACATAAGAGAATATTTGGTCAACTTACCATCGTTGATCACAAACACACCATTTGTGAAGTTTGATCCTTTGATTTTTAAGATGGAAACAAACACCCCTACCATCAAGGCACCACACTTGTTGAGATAATGTGTTACATTACATTATATTTACCAAATACTTCTTTTTAAACATTACAAAAACATAAAATTTGAAATTTCATATTTTATTGAGATTTTGTCCAAATGAAATGATTAAATTTTAATTTAGTTTTTTTAATAATGTACATAATTACATTTATTTCCTTTTGAAAATGTAAAATTATTTGAACATTTTTTTTTGAATATCATTATTCAATAACAATTCAATGATCATTTTTTTGAAAAAGAAAATGTTTAATAAATGGATAAATTTTTTGCTAATATAATAACATTACCTATGTTAGGTTGTTTTCAACTATTTTAGGGTTACTTTTCATTGCTTTATGTTATTTCACCCTACATTATTATAGTTATTTATGGTTGTTTTGTTTTTTTGTTATTTTTAATTATTTCACCATAGGTTACTTTTGGTTATTTTAAGTTGATTGGTAAACATGAAAATCTTGGATTGTGTAACATGGGGGGTATGGGGATAGTGCCAAGATGGAAAAGCTCACACAAGTATCACAAAAATTGGATGGGGTTCCTATGGAAGTGTTGATAGAAGGTGGCAATAAGGATGTGGGGCAAGGAAATAAAACATGGTAAAATAAGGAGGCATGTAATGAGCCAAGGTAGGAATCACAAACATGTAATGATGCCAAGCATGACAAGCAAGTATGCCTTGAGGCAAGGCAAGACAAGCATTTATGGCTTGAAACAACGTAAAACACATAAGATGTAATGAAGCAAGGGTAAGACAACCAAGCATGTAATGAAGCAAGGCTAAACAAGGAGGTATGTAATGAAGGTATGGTAAAACATGGGCATAAAGTTGTAAAAGATAAAATAGAAGAGGGACAAGTTCAAAGAAGGACAAGTTCACACCATGGATGGTGCAAGTTTACTTGATGAAGGATCTTTAGTTTTGGGAGCAGTGAGCACACTTAACCAAGTGGGAACATCCCAAATTGCCAAACAAGAAGGTAGGCCAGAAAGGAACATTCCAAGTGTGAAGAAAACCACAACATGAAAGGTTGTGAAATTTATCCTAGTTCATAATGCACAAGGAAGTACAATGATTGTGTCAACCCAACAAAAAAAGGTACAATTTTTTTCCCTTCTTGTGATGGTGCTGGCATCATGCATTAGGTAACATAAAGTATGTTACTAAGATCTAACTTGTTGCATTAGAGCTCATGTTTGTGGGTTTTTGTTGTGTAACAATACCAAACAAGGGTAATGTGAAGGTTTGAATTTATTTTTTTGTTGTCCTTGGACACATAATGCATTGAAATTGCAAGTAGTTGGGACTAAAAAAATCAAGTTCCTTCAATGTCTATAGTTTGTTAAAGGAAATAAAATGGAATTGTTGGATTTGCATAATTTTGAACAAATGGTTGAAAGTAATGAAGTGATTGGAATTAAAGGTGACATGTTTCATTTTTAGGAGATTGAAACATCTATCTACAAGGTGCTAGTTTGGTAGGTTGTTAATGACAACATTGAATTACTTGCCTTAAATCATAATAATGACCCTCCACATCTAACCCTGAAAAATTGGAAGGGACTAGCACCCTATGGGAAGAGGAACATCTTAAGTTGAGTAGTGGATAACTCTTTGTACTTTTTTCTTGCATTAGCTTTAGATGTGTTTCAAATTAATGTCATCCCAATTTGGATAGTTGTAGCATAAAACTAAATTGTGTTTTGATTTCTAGACAATGTACATGTTTTTGGCTTTTTTTTCACATGTATAGTTTCCCAAAATATTTCCAAAAAATATATAATGATTTCTATGTATATGATAGTAACAAAATGGTATAACATGAGAATTGATTAATAGCATAGTTATCAATTAGTAGACTAGTAATTGCAAATTAATCCCCTACTTGTGTGATATTTGCAAGATTCTAATAGTTAAGCAAACATATTAGTTGTAATGTAACACCATTATGAATATCCACCATATGAAAATAATAAAATATGAACTTTATTGGTTGCAAAAAAAAGAGGTTTACAATTCATGTTAGTTGCAAACCAATTACACAATGAACTAAGTTAAAAAATAGTAGTTGGGATACCATGATCCAAATAAGATATTAGTTGTAAGTTAGTGGCCTTCCTCACAACGATAGTTACAAATTTATAACACAAGTAGAAAAATTAGTTGCAATATAGTACAAATGCTAGTTAATATAATTGCAATATAATATCATTTACCATTATATTAGTTTTAGACAAATGTATGTATTTTGTGTTGGTTCAAGTTAATTACAAAAATATATAATTGGTTGAAAAATACAAGTAGGCTTACTATGGTTCAAATATTGTTGTAGTTGCAAGCTAGTGCCCCAAATTAAATTATTAGTTGCAAGACAAAAGTTTAAGAATTTTTTTTTATTGTAACATAATGCCATTGTCAATTATTTTAAATAAAACATAATATCATTTGTAATTTTATCAATTACAAGAAATGGCTTTACAAATCATTTTAGTTTCAAACAAAATAGACGACCAACTACATCAAATGGAAAACAATATGATGTCCAAATTTTGAAAGTTTAAACATATTACCAAATATATTTCCATAGTTGCATATTGAAATGACCTAGTTGCAAACTCTTACTACCCTAATTCATAGTAGTTGACAACTAGTTTTCCTAAAAATCATATTAGTCACATATAAATTTACATTAATTCCATTCACATTCAATGTTTAAAATAGTTAGTTGTTGCAAATCAAATAAGATGCTTAGTAGATTTATTAATAAAATTTAATGAAAAATAATAAATTATAGGATTCATTTAGTTGCAAATTATTATATAAGCCACACGAAGGTAGTTGCTCGATTATAACAAACTCTTTATCACCTAGTTGTAAATGTAAATTATTTCAATTATATTAGTTGCAAAGTAGTTCCATATTATTTCAATTATTTTCATCCATGATAGATGATGAAAATTGGCAAACTTGCATAAGCCATGACGTTTATTTTCTCACCTTACATGTGGTGATGAAGTGGTCACTATGACGTTCTAGTTACAAAGTAATTGCACTAAGTTGCATGTATTTTTGTCGTTGTATATGATGATAATATATAACAAGTTGCACAATTACAACTATTCCAATTTGTCTAATGCAACTAGTGCCAAATTGTTACGTTAAGTTGTAAGTGGTCATTGCAACAAGAAAATGTAGTTGCAAGCTTAGTTGCAAAATTCTCATTTTTCTCATAGTGGTATAATGTTTGAAGATTTTTGTAATATGAACTACATGAATGACTTGTTAAACCTTATGCCACATAGATTTCAAGTCCTTCTGCAAGTTGAATAGTGAGTTTTGGATGCTAGTGTTTAAACCAATAACATTAGTTATTTTCAGCTAGTTCATTTCTGAAGTTCATTTTTGAAGGAGGGAGGTCTGGTTTGGGTAAGTTCTACTACCTTTATCTTCATATGTTGCAAGGTAATGGAAAGTTCACAATCTTACATACCCAAAATGTAAGTAACAAATGTTTTATCCTTTTTGTTCATCAGCACACTTGCTAGGCCCACTATTTTTGACCTTGTCCTACCATTCAAGTGATTTGAAAGCGAGGTTAGTGGTATGGACCAAAACTTGCTTACTTTCATCAAAGAAGTTTCACGTCTTTTCACTACATTCATTACTTCTTCCAAGGCCCCACTTGTCCATTTTCCTTGTTGGGTTAGGGTGAGAACCTAGTTTCTTTTTGTTGATTTGTTTACTTTTAGTGCACTCCTAGGTGGAATGATTTCTTTATTCATTGTTGGAATGTAAAGATGCTACTATGCATTAACTATTGAAGTCATGTTTGTTCACTCAAAAGATTGTTTACACCCCAAATCCTTAAATCTTGTAATCCTACATTAAATCACCCCCATTACCAAACAAATCTTTTGGTTGATTGAAGTAGCCTAATGATTTAGTGTGTGGTTTTACATCCTATACCAAACACTTGGATTCTATCCTTCAGTATAATTATGGTAAAATTGTGTTATTGTACATACTTTTGAGAAACATTTGGCTTGTAAGCTTGGGCAATAATATTTTTAAGAAGTGCAAGGAGCCACTCCCATCATCAAACATATTTTCATTTAAACTGAGCAAATAGCACCCAAGTGTTCTAAATTTATCCCATGGTTGAACACAAAACAATATGCTCAGGTGCAAGTCATAAAAAAAAACCAATCACAAAATTTCCACACCACATGTCCAGTCATAGAGTGCAAAATGCACACCAGCAGTGTAGTCAAGGTGCATCGGGCGGCCATGTCAGAACTTTTACCCTGATCAGTCATTGGCCTATGTTCAATGATGGACATACCTACTCTCGTATTTCTCTTGTTGTGCAACAGATTGATACCACAGCAAGCCCTTGTGCATGACCAGGAAACATCCCGGTCAGACAGTTACACAGTTCTTATAAAGATTAGACTTATTGAACCTGGAATCGTTGGTGATAAAAAATTGGCCCAGCCCTAAATTCCCTAAAACCAGAATCGGAGGGTCTTCCAAAAAAAAACTTTAAACCCAAACGATTCTTGTAAAAACCAAGAACTGGCCAACACTGGTCGAAACTGGCCATGTGCACAAATGTAAGGAAATGATTTCTTGGCAGAAGTTGGCAATTCACATACCTGAGTGATTCACGTGCATGTTGGTCTCCAGTGGGCCTTTGAGAAGCTTATCAGTTTTCATCTCACGTTCTGTGAGCATTTTGGCACTTATTAAATACAAAAAAACCTCGTCTAACTCTCAATTTTGTGCAGGGTTTATACATGGGGTGTGTGTATATACATAATATTAAAAATTTGGAAACCTTTTCTTGGAAAAGAAAAGAAAAAAGTCCAATTTACAATAATTCCTAATTCTTTTCTTGACAAAACAACAACAAAATTCATCCCCAAAAAAACCCTACCTTCCTCATGCCTATAAAGTCAAAATCCCTTCCATCCATCATCATTCCTTGGGGCTAGGGCCCAGTAGGAGGTAAAACTGGTTAACAATTTGGCAAGGCTTGGTAGTCAATTATCCAAAGGTGCTCATGGTGCACCTGGCCTGAGCCGACCTTTGGCTTATGATTATTGGTACCTGGCTACTGTAAAAGAGTTTAACAAATTATTTTAGATTTATTAATTATTAAATACTATTAATTAATTAATTAATTAATCCTATAGGAGACCTTCTGGCCACTAAAATCCTACCAACTATCCACAGCAACTCAACACTTGGCTATCATGAAACATTCTGGAAAAGGGGGAGAAAACATGACTAGAGAATAAAACCCAGGAGCATAGGATATGCCTAACTGCAGTCACTAACTTAATCCCTGGGAGAATTAAGTAGGAGAGAGAGAGAGAGATCTTCTGTTTCATTTTTGTACCTGTGCAGTCACTTAGTATCTGCTGAGAGATAGAAACACTCGTTCTTCTTTGATCACATTTGTTGTTGCATTCGGTGCAAAGGGGAGTCACTTACATTTCTAATAAAATTGATTTTGTTTCCTATTTGGGACCTTAAATGAAAAAAACAAAAGCTTCCTCAAATTTTGGTAGGCTGATGATGATTGATTTTTTTGGAAAAAAAATTGGGAAAATTATGGAGAAATGTGCTTTATAGTGTGAATTCTACAAAATTTGCTAAGTTCTTGGAAACAAATTGTTGAATTTTTGACATTACAAAAATTGTAAAAAAGTAAACCCTGCTGATGATCTGATCTCACAAATCTATTGTGAAAAGTTCATGACACCCATTAGAGCTCTTATGATTACTTATGTTCATTGCTGTAAGAAAGGAATCAGGAAATAACACTTACACTCACACTCGGATGATGGGATTAACTAACAACCAGCCTGTGTAGTACTTACAACAATGTCTGAAACCTGCATGCTGTGCACCCACACGCATCTAAATAATTGGGGGCAAGGGGGAGGGGGAGTGGGTGGCAGTTTTTTCAGAGCATAATCCCACTGGTGCCCACATGGAAACTCTGAAAACCATTCAATTCAACACTTTTTGCACCACCAAACATGCTCCCATAAGGACATCAGAAAAGCTCAGAAAAGCCCTGCACACATCAACCACAACAGGAGCCATCATAAAGCACTCCACACCACCACAACAAAACAAACACCCCTTGTTGGGTGAACCAGCATCTATTTAGGTATGTACCATGGTAAAAAAACCCAAATATTTTTAAAGTTGCTTCCAACCATTGTAAGTATCTTGTCCTAAGACAAACTCAGGGTCTCTTAGTCCATAAAAACTAAAAACCATAGCAATTTTTTTAATGCATCTGGAGGCATGCTTATAGAGCCTTATAGGTGTTCTGAATGCTGCGGGCTTTTCGCTTTTTGTGAAGCCCACCATTGTTTTTTTTGTTTTTTTCCAGTGATAACCCCCGGGTATCATGGGTTCTTTTTTTTAAAAACAATTTGTCACAGGTTTTTACGAGTGTTGGTCTCATATCAACTTATTTCAATACCAGCTGGTACTGGTACTAAGCTACTACCAGACTTAGGGCATACCCGACTGATCTCATATTTGATACCAGTGTTCATACCAGTATTGATACCAGTCTCTGACAACATATACCAGACTAACACTAGTTCTTACAATGCATACACCCCAAGGGTGATTCTTTACAGGGATTCAAGCCCATGTTTGGCCCTGATTCATGGGCCTCTTCTGCCCTCAAGCTTTACTCTACACAAATTTAACATTTCCTGGGTGAAATACAGCCACTGCATGGCCCCACTCAAAAATGTGAACTTACCGGTGTCGGTGGTGGTTCACCCTGGCCTTGCAATTGCACCCAACCAAGGCTCACAAGTTGGCTGAGACGGAACAAGAAACAAGAAACCCAACTCACCAAGGTTGAATTCTCTCTATTTGTTTCCCATATAAAAACCCTAGTAAGTACCAAGAGGGACTTTCTGCCCAAATGAAGGGGTCCTTTATTTGTTTGGTGTTGTGTTCACTGTTAATCACACTTTGGAACAAAACCCAACACCGAAAATTTGCGTACTTTGTGTGTGGAACAAAAATGGTCAGAATAGGGCCCCCCTGAAATTATCTTCCCAATGTACTTACTACTTGCACTTCCTCTTGAGGCGTGCGGGAAGCCGCCAAAGGAATCGCCAGCAAGCTAGACTAGCCAGAGTAAAGACATAAAGACCCAGCAGGCATCCAGGATCTAGGACACCCAACAATAATTTACCTCTTCAGAAAACATTATCACAGGGACTGCATTGCCAGACAGCAATGAATTAAAATGCTTTGGCAACCCGGGGAACAAGCATGATCGACTGACTGGGTCACTGATCCATTGATTGATTGATAGGTTAATTGATTCAGGGAGGACATCCTTCTATAATTTTTTGTTACATTTTTTAACCATGTCTAGAAATCTGGCGATTTTTCTTAAATTGTGGTAAAATTCTGGCTACTGAAAATCTCAAAGAAAACTTGATTTTGGCACTTTTTATTTTTAATATAGCCCTTTTGGCTACGTCTAGCCAGGAGATAAAGGCTGCACGGTTTGCATAGAGTAGTGTTGGGCGGGTATTTTGATGCAACCTTGGTTTCATAACAAACTTATATTGGTCTTGGTGTCAAGAAACTGACTAGACTGGTGTAAGATCATGGGACCATCAACTTTATTAAGGAAAGGGTTGTTGGGTAGAAAAGGAAAAAAAAAGAAGGAAAGAATTGAAGATAGGGATTGTCTTTTGTCTACCAGCTGCCATAATAGTTTCTACAAAACAATAACTACATTATGTAGTTTATTGTTTTGAAAAAAACTCATAGTTGCCTACAGACCTGTTGTAGCTACTATTAGCCTTTTGCAGCCTAAGAAATCAATAACTATTTTTAGTTGTCACCTTGTAGAGGTAGCTATCATCTTGCAACATACCTACCTTCCTAATCTTGGAGATAGTATAAAAAATATTTTTCATTTCAAATGAAAAGAAGAACTAAAGTAAAGAGAACATCAACTGTGAAGAGACTACTTTCTACCATAATCCATTGTTTGTATTTTTTCTTCATACAAGTATAACCTTCTTCCACTTTGCACACCCTAATATTTCTAGAATCACACACACATTGATAGAATGAAAAAGAGAATCCTAATGAAAGAATAAAATGAGCCCAAAATATAATAAGGAAGCAAAAGTGATTCCCTATCACACATGAGTTTATTTAACCTCCTAGATATTTTCACCTTATCTTAATCTCCTCCACAAATTTTAGTTAAAGGAAACCATTCATCCATTTTGCACTTTCTACTTGGACTAATTAACTTAGATCACTTCACTTCCTATTGAATAGAAGACAATAAGTGTTCATATTTTCCATTAGTAACTAAACAATTGCTAGGATACCCTTTTAAGTCAACTAGACTAAGAAATTATTTCCATTCCCCATAATTATTTTATGATTATTTTTTCATGTGAAAGTAATTCATTACATTTAGGGTATTACCATCATGGAATACTTTTATTCTGTAATTTTCTTACAATTATTTTGCCATTTGATGGTACTACAAGCTAGTGATGGTAACTATCATCCTTTAACAATTGCTTAACCTCTTTGGAATCTCAATCTAACATAGAGAATTAATTATATTGATATGGGTATATAAAAAATCGACAAGACTTGTATAGCCTTTCAGAATCCTAGTCTAATATAGAGATTTATATTGGTCCTCACATCAAGAAACCAACTAGGTTGGTGTAATATTTATGGAGCCCTAATTTCATACAAATAAACATGTACTATTTTTGGTATCATGAAGCTAACCAAATTGGTATAACCTAGATGGAATCCTAGTATGATACATAGACTTATATTAGTTGTGGTATCAAAAAATTGATTACATTAATATTATGACCAAAAAGAAGGGCATAACACCTATTTCAAATTTCATCATGAATACATGTAAAACTAATAAAAAACTACATATGAAACTGATTTAACTAATGCAACAATATTTCCATTTCCTTCATGAATTTGTGCCTTAAATTAACTTACTTATTTTAGCTACAAACCCTAACTTAATGGCATAAGATGGATTGAATCCCTATGAATCTCCTCTAAGTGGATCATTGTGATCTTTCAATGTGGCATAGAAAATAAATGATACTTAGGAGCTTTGAGCAAAGGTTTTGGACACTTAGTACCACAAAAAGATTAGTCCTTAATTGATCCTCTAGAAGCATTCACCAATTCCATCTATGCCATTCATGACTTATCTAAGTTCATTTACCCAATCATCGAATCTCTTGTGCAATGGAGATCAAGGAAGTTGATGCTTAAGTAGATAAAACTTCACACCAAGGCATTCTTGCTTTCAATGTGGCCACAACCATCATTACAATCCAAAAGCTAAAACACATCAAGCTCATTATAAAAACAAAGATATTGATTGGGCTTTCAACTTCCCAATGACTAATTTATTATTCTTGTTGTCCATTAGTTTCACTCTATCACTAATGCCAACTACAACCACACAAGCAAAACAAACAACTAACTAGGCCAATCCTAAAAACATATCTCCTTCATAAATAAACACCATCACTACCATAACCTTCACAAATTGTATCGCATTTCAATGAATGATAAAAAACAAAATAAAGGATAGTTTCCAACCACTATGAAAAATCATGTCCATCGAAACCACATCACCTTAAAACTAAAACTCAAAAAACAATTCATATATAACTATTGTGCAACTATCCCCTGGGTATTACAACTACTATGCAACTGTCTCTTTAAAAATACGATGTATGAATAAATAAATTATCATGTCAGAAAATCAATTAGTTGTATTATAATTCCAAGTGAATTGAAAATGGATATTTTATATGATAATTTTTGTGATAATTTATACACATCATACAACATATGTAATAAACCATGTTTGATTTTTTTAAGAGTTGCATGTGACAACTATTTTAGAATTGTTGTAAATGTGCCACTAAAATAATAATTATGTTGCAACTAATTTACAATGTACATACATGCGATCATGCCACATGTCCACATTTCCACCACCCATTATTAGATACATGTACAACTAATTTTTTACTATGATTACCATTGACACAATTAGTATAGCCACTATTGCACAACAACTAAAATAATAATGTTCAATTATGTTATAATTATAATACAACTACTTATAATTTAATAAGAATACAAATTCACATGTAATGTTTTATAGAAAAATACTGTTTCAATAATTTGATTATTAATATGAATAAATAGGTGTAATTCATATAATTAATTTATCATTAACTAATAAAATAAATATTTATCAAATATTTATCAAATAAATATTTATCCAAGTTGGGAATATTTCATATTGAATTAGATTGATTATTTAGTGTAGTTTATTAATTCATCAATAATAAACAAATCATTCATTATTTAAATTTATTGAATAATTAATTCTTGGATACATTTAATTAATTTATATGTGAAACTAAACACAATGTATATTATAATGAAAATTCAATTTGATGTGCATATGGATATGCCTATTTACACTTTCATGTTTTTTACCCAAATTCATATTTTATATTTTATATTTAGTAATGAGTTAATTTTAAATAATTTATTACATATTAATTAATAATTGTTAATTAACATGTAATTTTTAATTATGATGAACTAATTAATTAAACTGATAATTAATTATCATGAATTATAAATAAGTTTGATTCATATAATTAGTTCATTAATTAATTAGAATAACTAACATTTTTTTCAAAACTTCAAATTAGAAATGATTTTCAAATTTTAAAAATAAAATTATTAATTCACATATTTAATTATCATATAATCACTAATTTAATTGTATGAATTACATAATTTGAAACAAAAGCACAAAACATGTGGGAAAAAAATTCTAAGAACACATATTTAAAAAATTTAAAACTAAATTGTTAACTTAGGACTTTACCCAACCTGGTGGATGGTATGAACTCTGCTTGGTGGCCACCAGATTTAATGTAACCTTACATTCAAGTAAAAACAACAATATTGCATACATGTATACATTTTGTTTCAAAACAATTCAAAACAATTTTTTTTTTTTGCAACATTTTCAATCATTTTTTTTAATACATTAATAATGGACACGAAGCAAATTCGACAACACCAACATTGTCAATGGATCCATCCATCCATCCATCTTGTTCATATTGTAACAAATATAATATTATGCCAGTTTCAAAATGAATATATTAATATGATGAAAAGAAATTTTGCCTAATGCCCACCAAATGAAAATTATAGGTTATTCATTATCAAGGTTAGAAGTCAAATTGTACTCCTATTCCAAAAAAACAAAAATTATGTTTACTAAATTAAAAAAACTAGGCACAATATGTGCCAATTCATTAATTGCAATAATGTCATTGGATCCAAAGTTGTTGTTCATACTATAATAAAATCTTTAATTATATTTGTTAGCTCTATGCCATGAAAGAAAAAAGTAGATGTTTAGTGGCCACCAAGGATTAGGGTTAAGGTTGAATTTTTTTTATTATCAATAACTAATATTTAAAAATACAAACACACAATTTTTTGCAATAAACAAATTCCTTAATGCCACGTTAATGCCACACATAATTTTTTATGATCAAAACATTGTTTAAAAATGTGCCACATCAAATACAAAAGAACCCAAAAATAAATAACTCATAATAAATTACTTGAATTAATGCCATGAAAGGGAAAAAACAGACACCTATGGCCACTAGGGATTGGGGTTTAGGTGCAACAACAAAGATCACTGATCATGACTACTAAAAATGTTCTACACGAAATTATCTACAATGAACAAATTGATTAAACAATACACTTTATCAAATACAAAACACAACAATAGTTCTTTGACCAATGACAAAAAAAACCTAAAAAGACCACCATGACAATTCGAACTATATAATATTCCACTACCAAATGATACATCAAATATATATTTTAAAAATTTATTGATAATGAAACCAATAATCACAAAAAGAAACTCAATAGTTTGAGTTTCCAAAATAGAAATTGTGCCTATCCACGAATCCATGCCTATCTACCGTGCTTATCTACAAATCCAAATATGGTGCTCATAGTGAAACATTTCTTAGTAGATTAAAATTTTATATACCATTTGTCCTTATTGCCACCAGGCGCAACAAAGTAGATTATTGGTTTGAAAATCAAAGAATTAGAGGTCCAATTTTTAACTTCACCTACAAACACAATTATCGAAAAATGCACACATTTAAAAACACCAATGCTAGCAATGAATAAGAATTATGGATACTAAAAAAGAATTGTGAATAATTTGATGTATACTTAAACTCATTAAATAACACAAAAAATAATAATAATAAAAGTTAACATAAGAAGAAAAGTGCAATCATGATTTAAATGTTAAAAAAAAAATGAATAAAGAACAAATATTTTATCAAGGTCACCAACATACTGTACGAATTATTGGACGCATTAACAACTTCAAAATTCACTTTCGCTCAAGAAAAATAACTATCAAGAAAAATATTTTGACTTTTTTTTGTCATATTTTTTCATGAAAGAAAAGAGAAAAGAACAACTAAAATCTAGAGCCATTGTTTTGGATTTGCCAAATTACATTTCCACTTGTTGTTCCAACAATCTTCATACAAACATCGTTCATCCAAATTTGACCCTTTCTTCATTGGCACCCACCACTACACCCTCAGCATTTTGAAGAATTCATTTTGATCATCCTTGACAACATCACTTTGTGTTCTTCCCAACTAAATAAGGACAAGGAAGGGATCATAAGGCTTCATGAAAACAATTTTTTTATTATTAAAATCTTTAAACGGGGTGCATGTAGGAGCTAATTTTAAATTCTTGGCCCCACAATAAGGATAATTGACTAGGTCTTTTGAATCAATAATTGGCCTTGTGGATGACAACTCGGTTCTCGCATAATTCAACTTGCAACTGCTGGAAGGTCAAAAGCCCTCCAAAAGAATGGACCTTTGAATAAGCAAAGGTTTTGACAAATGCAACAAAACATCCTCCCAATAATCCACATACGGACTTGTCTTAATCACATAAGTTACACTTTGTTCAATGAATTGTTTCCAAAATTCCACATATTTAAACAATCCAACACTAATAAACTTTTCCCTGTCCACCGACCTCACCACATCATGGCCCCAAATTCAATGATATGGAACAAGGTTGGGAAGCCCAATAAACAACTTTGGAAATCCATCCACGTTAGCTTTCCATAATTGGATTGGAGGCCCCTCTATGGGACTCCAAATGATATCAATTAGTGAAACTTTGTACTACATCATTGGTCCAGCTAGATGAATCCACAAAAAATCTAAAAATATGCATATTAGTATGCCCCACCAAGGTTTTAGGACCACCCTTTAGACAACTAAGGACCCAAGTTTTAAATTTTGGAATTTCTTGAATCAACTATGGAATGAAAGGTTTCTCTTGTGAAACCATGAAAACCTTATCAAATCTACCAAAATAAAATTATTCTATTTTTTCAACTTTTTGGACAAATATCCAAAGCATCCATCAATATCTTCATGTGTATGACCAACCACAAGGAATCTTAGTTTAATTTCCTAAAACATTTCCCTCGTTGTCAACAATGACAAAAATGCTAACAAATACCTATTTTTATTGTCCTTCACACAATTATCCATTTGAAGCAAAAAATTTTGGGCAATGTTTCATTTGGTGTTTTTAATTTAGTTGAACAACAAGATTTCCCTTGCAAAAGACATGTGAAGAGCGCATTTTTGAGGAAGGTGCTCAAACAACATTTTGTAACCACAAGTTGGAGCTTTTTCCAAAGTTCGAAAAAGTTGCAATAAGGACCCAATTGTAAAATTGGGATCATTAAGCCACAACTCAATGGAATATTGTGCATATCTCTCATCTCCATGACCATGAGCTATCATATTCGTCAACATAATGGGCAATTGTCTAAGCCCAGAAATCATTTTGTTTGCCACTTGCAACCTTGGGAATGTAGTTTTCACATGTGATCCATTTTGTCATGGATAACGCATAGGAACTCATATTTGGAATGCACATACTTGGACCTCCAAGTATGGTACAAGCTTCTGCACAACTTTTGATGCAAGAGGTGTTTTTTCAACTTTAGTCCATATTCTTTCACATCATTACTATTCTTTCCCAATTTTGATATTAAATCCTTTAATGATTCACACACAGTACACTTTATAAACATAGAACCTCTCTTCCTTGCATCAACATTGAAATGGTGTTTCTTCTTCAACCTACTCATCATAAACTACAAAATACCTCCAATGTTTAATTCCTTGTTAATCTACAAAAATTTAATCCAAAAACAATGATCAAATTAAACAACACATCACAATTTTAGACATTGAGAAGTAAACTGAAATAAATACATAACAATTGCATGTTTATCTTAATTGTATACATTATCACTTACTTCATCACTTCATTTTCGAAGGCTCCTCCACGTATCAGGCAATATTTGTTGAACATCCTTTCTACCGTTTTTGATTCCTTTCAATTGATGTGACATTGTGTTAGCATTCAAGTCAATCAGGGATTGAACATTTGACTCCACTTGCTTGGTTGGAGTTCGGAGTTTATCTGAGCTTTTGTTATCGTGAAGTCAAAATCTACATCTTCGCTTAAAATCTACTTTGTATAACATGTATGTTGATTTGGACAAACCAATGATCTTATATAATGTCATTTCACATATGTCTATTTCTTGAATCATGATGAACTTTCATTGTTGCATGTTTCCTCTCACATGCAACCTTCTTGGAATATCCATGCCATACACTTTGCGTTTTTCAAAGGACAAATCCCAAAACTCTTTTATCAACAACCTCATCTTCTCACAAGGAAAATGTTGATAATAATTCTATGCGCAACATAATGCGGACTTCGCATTCCAAACAAATTCCTAGGACAACAACCTTTCACTCTTTGATGTTGAATGATCATAATGTCCAACACTTCACTTTCTTTTCTAAAAAGTATATTGCTTCTTCCTTACACCAATTTCTCCTTCCTCATCAATAGTTGGTATCTTGCTTTCATCGTAAGATACGAGAATTTGCCTCGAAGAATACCCATCCACAATGGTTTGTGCCAACGACCATTTCCAAATTGTCATAATCGATGAAACATTATTTATGCAATATAAAATACCCATTTTGACATGATCCTCACCAAGTTGATTATTAAGAACTGCCTCCTTTAGGTCACAAGCTATTACATAGCCACTTACAATGAAGAACCCAACATCATCCACAAGGTCGCATTCCGCACCTTGCCAAACAAACATTCCTTTTGATGGGATGTGAGAGTTCCTTCTTTCTTTTTCATTATCACCTTGTTCCTCCTCTTCTTCACCATTTCCTTCCTCATTCGTGCCTTCACTCATACAATCAAAAGAAATTTTTCTCAAGATGCCATCACTGATGGCATCATCAAAGCTATTACACATGTATCCATTGGACTTGTCTTTAGGAATCCCATCCATCATATTGTTAATTCCATCATTAACATCAGATCCCTCAAAATGTAAGGATGAGGAGAGAGCCTAATCTTTACAAGACACTTCTTTTTCGCAAATTGCTAAAACCCTATGGTTGAATGCTTTCCTTCGATAGAAATACAAATGCTTCTTCCAACAAGGAAACATCCCTTACATGCCAAAAACAATCATTTTCCATTGATGATCCGTAATATCGTGTAGTTGGAGTGGGACATAAAAATCTTCGCTATTCAAATGCCTCAATCGCGGATATGGTGGTTACAATTATACAATTTTCCATTCCACTAGCAACATAGATCGAGACCAGCAATGGATCCTTGCATTGTCATACTCCAATTTGAATCTTAGTGTCCTTGCTAAAATCCCAGATAGAAATTGTGTCACCAACATGCATATTTGCAATCATGTTTTCACGGTTCTTAAAGATCATTTACTTGTTAAACACCCAACATTGATAGGGTTAATGGGTGAACATTACTATTATTATACCTTGGAACACATGATTGAATAAAAAATGATGAACCACTAAATGAACCACCCATTTAGTTATAAAGGGGATTTTTTCTACCTAATTCAATTGAATGTTGACCAATTTTATTTTATTTTTGAAAATATTATATTAAATAACATTGCATTTCACCCAACTAATTATGAAAAAATTTCGAGAATATTAGATTAAGTAAAATTGGATTTCACATAATACTTTGGTGTAGAAAACATTTTCTAGATCACTTTAAAAAGTCATCCAAAAAATGCCATTTCATAGAGTCATAGGAAACGCCTAGTAGTTGTTAGGCATTTTTTCATTTCCAATTGAAGGAATTGTAAATAACGACCAACGGTTGTTAAACAATTTTTATGTTTACTTTCAATTGAGAATCAAAAAAATGTTTGGCAACTGCCAAGCATTCAAGGATCCAAAAAATGCCTAATGGATGCCAAACCCTTCCTTGAAATTCCTGATATTCAATGATCTAGGAAAAACCTAGTGGCCACCAAGTGCTTTTCAAGATTTCCCATCTAGAAATTGCATGGTGGTTGTTAGGTGCATTCTTTAATTTCCCATTTTAAAAAACGCCTAGCAACCTTTAGCGATTACTTTGTTTGCCCAACCAAAAAAACGTTTGGTGGTTGCTAGGCGTTTTCTTTGATTTCCCATCAAGAAAATGTTTGACGGTTGCGAGGCGATTTCTTTGATTGCCCATCCAAAAAATGCATGGCTACCACTAGACGTTTTTTTCGATTGCATGTCTAGAAGATACGTGGTGGCCACTAGGCATTTTCTTTAGTTGCCCATCCAAAAAAATTTGGCGGCCACAAGATGTTTTCTTCAATTGCCCATCCAAAAAGGGCATGGTGGCCGCTAAGCCTTTTCTTCAATTGCCCATTGAAAAAATGCTTGGCAGTCATCAAACATTTTCTTCAATTGCCCATTGAAAAAATGCTTGGCACACTACAACAAAAAAGGGGCATATTGCGATCCAAATATCCTCGCAAACAACAAAGAAATCAGATTCCGAAAACCCGCAGTTCCGAACACGAATTCGTCGCAAACTCTTAAGCCTTTGCGAAAC
>Ga0209208_10004942_pt1 | contig 18699 bp, 14 predicted proteins | sample S1TSphfallax_3_FD_187694 | JGI IMG/M metagenome (GOLD analysis project Ga0209208, IMG submission 187694) | Host-associated microbial communities from peat moss isolated from Minnesota, USA - S1T2_Fd - Sphagnum fallax MG (SPAdes) (version 2) | ecosystem: Host-associated > Plants > Peat moss >... | reverse complement strand
CCCCCCCACACACACACCCCCCACCCCACGCATCTTGGGGACATTTGGGTTCCATCTTTGCCTATAGATATAGGTGTGAAACTTTTCATTCTACGTATGGAAAGTTTATTTAAAGCTAGAGATAGGTTGATAAAGGTGGAACATGCTAATGTCATTTCAAGATTGCTAAGTTGGAACTTGGAAATAAATTAGATTGGAATGCATAATTGGGTTCCAAAAGGTGAAGATCATGTGGACTTTTGTGTACTACCTTGATTGATGAATTATGCTATGAGAAGTGGGAATTTTGGACTATCATTCATTTGTGCTTGCATGATGACTAGCCCTAAGGGGATGGACAAGTTGTTTTGGGGCAAAGAGTTTGAAGATGTTGTAGACTAAACGAAATAGTTAGAGATGGCATCAAAGGTGCAAGGGTATAACAAAATCAAGTTCTTCAAAATTGCAAGCTGAATTTGAGGGGCAAGGTTAAAAATTGGTACAAGAAACTTCAACCTGCACCTACTCACTGGAATGAGATGAAAACTAGGATGCAACAAAAATTTGGGGATGTAAATATGGATGATTTAAGGATGAAGTTAGATGGGGTGAAACAAGAGCTTAAATAGCAGGTCCAATTGTATTTTGATCGGTTAGATGATTTGTTTAGGAAAGGGAAAATCAAGGATGTTGAATAGAGGCGTAAATTTCTTGCACATCTACAACTTAGGATCAAGAAATTGTGCATGGTGAAAACCTATGTGAATGTAGAGGAAATGTTGTTGGTTGCCAAAGAAGTGGAGAGAGTGTATGGTGAGTTTGGGGAGACTCCATTTGAGCCATTCATGGAAGAATAGGAAGAAGGAATGCATAATGAACCAATGCTAGAGAAACATGTAAATGTTTTGAATGAGTAATTCATCAACTTCTTAAAACAATCATTGTCTATTGCTAAAACAAGTCCATCAAAAGCTAATAGTTTTACCATGTGTTAGATTTGCAAAGCCAATGATCACATAGCTACAACTTGTCCATGTATAGGAGACCTGAAGCCCAAATGTGTTAAATGTAATCCCACATAAAACGAAAAATTGTGGAGTTAAATGTGGGTACTATGCAGGGATGGGACACACAAAGGACATATGTTGGAAATGTGGGAAAAATGGTAAAATGTCAATTGTTGTCATTAATTATCTAAAGGTCCTAGTTGATCATGAAGAAACTACCTTGGAACAATTGAATAAACTTTGTGGCATTAAACATGACATTTTTATGGGAGCTAAAATCCCAAGGAGGTGTTTGCCAATATAATCATTTGATGTAGAAACAACTAAAAACATAGAAATTAAGCATGTGGATGTTGGGAGAATTTTTTTTGTTAGATCAAAAATATTCACACATTCCATCAAGGGGGAAATGTTTTTTTCCCCATGGAAATTATCTTGGCCATTTTTGGTGAATTAGAATCCTTGGAAAGTTTGGTCAAATTGGCATGAAAGAAGTGGGATGGTGGGTTGAAATTAGTCAATGTCACTGAGGTGGAAGGATCTCATGCACTGCTCAAGATCAGCATAAACAAAAAACATTATAGTAAAATATTACACCTTTTGGTTGAGATCAACAATAATTTAGTAAAACGACTAGTGGACACTGGTGTTTCCATGTTAGTAATAAACTTAGAATAATGCATTTGGTGTCCAACTCTAAATCTTATAAGACATCATCTAGGGTGGTGACCCAAACTCTTGGCAAGATTTTTGAATTGCTTGTTAGAGTTGGGGATGTTCAATGTCTCATGACATTTATGATCATGGATATTAACAACTATCATTTGTTAGTGGTATTGAACTTCCTCATTAAGATTAGTGTTGTTGTGGACGTGGAAAAAGGTTTAATACAAGTCAAACAAGGTCTAGGGAACAATGTACAGATTTTGCCATTAAATATGGTGAATATGTTGCAACTATTAACAAACCAAAACAAATGTATTGACAAAGGAGATTGGGATGAGACTCTTTCACTTATGGGGTATGGGGTGCCAACCATTGGGTGAAGCCAAAGTTAAGCAAGGAATATAAAACAAGGATCTATTGTCTAATGATGAAAGTACCTCAAATACATTTGATAGCTTCAATGCAAAGACATAGGATTTGGTAGATGGTGAAATAAAATATCTATTCTTGCCAAATGGATATAGTGAAGTCAAAGAGTTAATGGACAATGGACTTGACCTATTTGTACAAAATGAAGGCCCTCACCAGATCATGAACTTATTGCTCGAAGTGTAAGCAAACAGGGTGATGATTGGAGAAATTTTTGGTTATAATGATTTTGAAGATTGGTTACAATGTGTTGATCAGGATGAGGAAAGGAGGAATGAACAATTCAGGGTAGCCAAATGAAAAGATGTATCATGGTGAAATTCCTTTAAGGTGTACCACACAAGATGAAAAGGGCCTAGTCTTTAATGCAATCCTTTTTTACCTTATATTTTGATCCCCATAAAAAATAATGAATCAAAAGTTGTTAATTTTTTCAAAAGGATTATATTTTAAACCATTACAATTATAGATTCCATCATAATCATCCATAAATGTGTTTTTACATGGTAAAAAAAACTAGGTAAAAAAGACAAAAAAAGGTGATGTTGTGACAAGATTTTTGTACACCTTCAAGAATTTGGACCCAATAGACATCTTCCAACTTGATATTGAATCAAACTTTCATTATGCTAATGAAACAAATATGGTACCTAATGAAGGAAAGGAGAGATGAGCTGAAATCAAGGGCAAGATCAAGGTAAATTTTGATCTGGATTAGGAGAAAACTAACCAACTATGGGAATTATTTAGATCAATTCCTAATGTTTTTGCTTGGCATAAGGGAGAGCTAGGGTGTTCCAAATTTAAGGAGCATGTGGTTGACACCTAGGGATTTTTTCCATGTAGAACCACGCCTAGTAGGCTTTCATTTTGGGAGGAGGCTAAGGTTAAGGAACAAATTGATACATTAATGGCATCGGGGAAGATGTAGCCAAGTTCATTTGAGTATGTTTGTAAAGTTACATTATTGGTCAAGAAGGATGGTAATCGCCAATTCTATGGTGATTATAGACCTTTAAATTTGCAAACTTGATGAGACACATTTCCCATGCTTCTTGTGGAAGACATTCTTACATAGCTTGGCAAAGTTCAGTGGTTTTTTACACTTGATTTGCAATTCGGTTTTTGGCAAATCAAAATGGTAGTAGAAAACATCCGCAAGTCGACATTGATTACCAAATCAGGTCTATTTGATGGGACAATCATGCCTTTTGGCATGAAGAATGCAACTAGTATTTTCTCCAACACTATAACTGAAGTCTTTGGTATTTTTCTAGACAAATTCCTCAAGGTCTTTGTGGATGATTTTAATGTACACAACATTACCTAGGAAAAACACTTGGAACATCTACGTTATGTATTGTTGTGGTTGAAGGAAGTTAATTTAAAACTCAACCCTAGCAAATGTGAATTTGTGAATTCTAACCTAACATTTTTACGGCATGTAGTAAGTTGTGATGAAACCCAACTGGATTTTTAAAAGATCAAAATTGTAATTGATTTTCCAATTCCGACCACTATGATTAATGTGTAGGCATTTTTGGGACTGACAAGGTACTATAGGAACTACGTTAAGGGCTATTCTCGCATTGCCATTCCCTTGTTTGACCTAACAAAAAAGGATGTTGTTTTCAAATGAACCTTAATTGTTAAACTGCTTTTGATTTTTTGAAGGTTGCTATGGTATCAACTCCAATTCTTGTCAAACTTGATTTCACGAGGGCATTTATTCTAGATGTGGATTGGTCATCTCGTGGAGTAGAAGCCATATTGTCTAAAAAAGAAGGGATAAATGAAAGAATAATTGCTTATGCTAACAAGGGGCTTTCCTTTGTTCAAAAAAAATTCCACCCTATGGAGGGTGAGTGTTGTGTGTTGGTATGGGGCATAATGCATGTCAAATAATATTTGTTCCAAAATCATTTTACACTTCGGACTAACCACAAACCATTGGAGTGTTAGCTACAATTTCATACACCTATGGAAGGTGGGGTAGATGAATCAACACACTCTAGGACTTTAACTTCAAAATCCAACATAGAATAGGATCTCGACATATCAATTTTGATGCTTTAAGTCATAATCTAGTTGGCATTGTTGAGGAGAATGAAGATCTACAAGAAGAGATTTAGGATTATAAGTTGGTATAGACTGATTAGACAATTGAAGAAACCATTTGGACCATGAAGAAAACTTCCAAAGTGGGAGTTATTTTGTAATAATTGAGAAGTAAGGGATTATTGAGATAATTTATTCATGGTTGAGGTAGGAATGAATGATAAGAATGAAATCCACATTAACACTAATGTAATTGTTATTGCTAGCACAAGTGGGTGTATTAAAATGGTGGATGTTAAACAAGAAGTGATCACTCAGAAAAGAAGGAGGTGAGAGCTTTGGGATGTTAAAACCCTGGCAATTAATGGATGAAGCTTAGTTATTGGTTGATGGGGCTGAAGAAAGTGAAATCTTGGATATAAACAATGATTGGGAACATTCAAGAAACATGGAGATTTGGGATGAGAAGATGTGTCTTACTATTTTGAATGGGAATCAACTTCTAGATGATTGTGATGAGGCAAAGAAATCAAGGATTAGCAAGCGCATATTACATTGCTATTACAAAGATGACTACTTGATGTTCAAAGGTTTGGTGGTAAAGCAATGTAGATTCTGATGTGCTAGTTGTTTTAACAAATTAGACTTGGTAATTGTATTTGCTTTCAAGGTTGATGATCATGGGCATGATGAAAAACTTAAGGATCTTGATGAATTGCCATTTTGGTTCTTCTTGTTATTAGTTTTGAGTTGCATGTTGTATGGGGTGAATGTGGTGATTATTTTTCATGAGAGAGTACCTTTTAATTTTGGAGTTCTAAAGAAAATTTGGGATTCTTCAAGGTCTAGAATTTAGGAATTGGGCATTGAGAGATTGGGATTCCATTTGTCAAACTCATGAGTAGTCTTATATGTCAAATTGAAGTGTGGGGTGTTCTAATTGTAAATGTCAAGTTTGGTGTTGTTTGTATTGATGGTCAATTGTTGAGTCTATGGACTTGACAAAGTCACATAAGTGGAATTGCTAAGGAATTTTTGGAGCACAAGTGGTTTCCCTCATATGTGTGGTGTGTCATGGGGATGGAAGTTTTTAGTATGGGGTTTAGTGGTTTGTTATGAACAAGAAAGATGGAACATGGCCAGTTGAGTTTGAGAGAGATATATATAGCCCCTAAAGACCTTTAATCACTTGATGTGTTAGTGAATGAAAGGATTTATGTTGGTTTTCATTGGTGGTGTTTAAGGCTTTTGGAAAGGATTTCCATAGACAAGTGAATTTATGTAATTGCCTTATGATGAATTGACCTATTGGGCACATTGTGTATGCCTTTGTTTTCTGTTACAATACAATGACTAGAAGGATTATGGAAAAATCAATCCTCGGTCATAAGTAATTAACATAAATCATACTAGGTACTTTAATATTTTTTCAAGTTCAATAATAATTATATTATTTTTGAAAATGTTGTTTTTTTTTGGAAATTATCTATTTGAAATGTTGGAGTTTAAGAAAATTACAAAGGAGAGAAGATTAAATAAATTGATCGGAACTATGGAGGTTCTTGTTTCAAAGTTTAGGCCAATACATTTTTAGAATGACATTCAATACTTGATTGGTAACATTTCTTTTTTCTTATTATTTGGTGAAATTTTAAGTCAATTAATTTTTGTAGAAAGGCACAATAAAAAATGTTTTCAACATATTTTCATTTATGTTAAATATTCAAAGTCTAGAGAACTTGTCAAAGAAGCTGTCTATATTTATTGTTGAAATTTCATAAATTATTTCCTTTACTTCCAAATTGGATTTTGAAAACTAAATTTATTATTTGATAACTAAGTCTTGAACTTGAAAATGGCACTACATTATATACAATATGTACACAATTTTGCCTCTAAAAGTAGCTTAGGTAAAAAAGAATGTTAAACATAATAAATATTATATGTTTTTTTGTTGTTGTTTGGACATGCAATGAGGTGAGCCAATTTGAGTAAAATGGGCCCATGTTTTTTTTCTTTTCAGGCTGGGTTAAGGAACTTGATGTTTTTTGGGTTTGGGAGGTTTAATCTAGTGTTATCTGGTTATCCAAATTCATCTAGATACGCATATGAATAATGGCTAGATATGTATTCATACATATTTGAATTTTTAAATATTGTTCATAACTAGCTATGTGCACAACCGTGGGATAGTAATTACTTTATTATTTTATCTCTAACTGTATCCGCCCAAAGGGGTTTTCAAAAGTTGATATTCAACTATTAGGGTTTAAAAAGATGTTGGATATGTATTTCATTTAGGGATTAAACTTTTTAGTTAGGTGTTGGTTTAGGAGGAATGAAAAACTTGTCACTTTCAAGCTTTTGGCACTATGGCTTTTGCATTTTGTGTTTTGTGCTCATCTTTGCTTCAAGTTGCAAGCTTGCATTCTCAAGTTCCTTGTTTCATTAGATTAGTGTGTGGTGCTCTATTTTTTTAGCACTTTGCACTTTCTTTTCTTGTGCTTGGTGCTTCACTTCTTGATGTTTAGTGTTCTAGACTTTTAATGCTTTGCTCTCTTTGCGTTCAAGCTTGGTTTTGGACACAACTTCAAGAGGTGCAACGTGCAACTTAAAGAAACTTGATAAAGTTTTGCATAGTAAAGTAAGCTCTTAACCCTAAACCTCTTTTTTTGTTTATCAAACATTGTGGTTTCTAAATGTTGTTTCTGGGCACTCTGCTTTCTCAAGCATCATGGTTTCTCAAGCCTCGATTCTATTTCCTAATTCCTGATACAAAGTTGTTTCTGGGCACTTTGCTTTCTCAAGCGTTGTGGTTTCTCAAAGTTTTTTTTGGGCACTACATTTTTTCAAGCACCGTGGTTTCTCAACATTGTTTTTGGGCATTGTGCTTTCTCAAGCGTTGTGGTTTGTTAGTGTTGTTTGTGGGCATTGCATTTTTTCAAGTGCCATGGTTTCTTAACATTATTTGTGGGCAATGTGCTTTTTCAAACACCATGATTTATCGATGTTATTTCTAGGCACCGTGCTTTCTCAAGCACCTTGGTTTTTCAGCCTTGTTTTTTGGCATTATGGTTTCTCAAGGATTGTGATTTTTTGGCATTGTTCTTTTAGTATTGTGTTTTTTTGGCTTTATTCTTAGTGTTGCACTCAGTGCTTCCTTTTGAGCTTTGCTTGTAAGTTTATGCTTTTGCGCTTTACACTTTGCATTTGTGTTTCCTTCTTGGCTTTGCTCCAAACGTTGTGCTCTCCATTTCCTTTTGGGCTATGCTTTTGGCTTTTGTTGCTTGGTGTTTGTGCAAGTTTGCTTCTAGGCTTTGGACGCAACTTGCAATAGTAACCACATTTTGGACTTTGGATGTAGCACGCAACAAGAAGCCACTATGTTTCATAATGAAGGTAAACTCCTAAACCCTAAACCTTTGATTTATTTATTTTTGGTTTTGGGAGCTTGAAGTTGAATTTGTTTTGTTTTAATGTGTTTTCTTTGTTGTGTGTAGGTGCATTGTGCATTTTGTCTGTTTGTTCAATGATTGAGAATGTGGGCGAAGTTGATGAAAATGAATCAACTTTTCACACTCTTCACACTTATAACTACATCCTCATTTTTAGACATTGAAAGTGTACACCTTCAAACTGGCAATAATGTGCTAAATTTAAATACTCTCCAACTTGAGACCATAGAAGCACAAGCTATTGCTTGGAGGCCTCATGGTTGGATCTCTATATGTTGGGAAATTTTTGTTGTCAATGAGAATCATCCTATGGATTTGGAAAACTTGTAAATGTTGTGATGCATCAAATGCAAATATGAGCAGGCATCTGAGATTGATTCAACACAACGATCTATTTTTTGTAAGGGTATGATAAAATACAACAATACCAATCGCATAACTCCCATGAAGATTCATGTGAAGATTACACATCCAAAGTTATGGGCTTAGAGGAAGCAAACTTGTAGTGAGAAGGTGGTAACATTTGGTCACACTTGGCAACCATAGAAAAAAAAGGCAAGTCCTAGTTGTGCAATTACAACATTCTTTGATGCCAAAAATCCTTATAATTTTTTTTGATGATGTTCAATTACAATTTCTTGAGGATATGGTGTTGTACATCTACAAGGGTTACATGCCATTATCCTCTTGTGAAAACATTTGGTTTTAGAGGTGGTGTTATGCCAATGTCCATGAGTTCAATTTCTTTCTTGTTCCTCTCTAGTGGAAGAAATGTTACTTGCAACAGTGAAGAAGACAATAGACCAACATGTTTTGCCAAAATTGAAAATTGTAGCAATAGTTGCAACTAGTTTTGATCTTTGGATGTTTCGTGGCGGTGTTGACACATTTGTTGTGGTTATAAATTTTTTGAATGAAACTTGGGTGCTGATGCATGTTATTGTGGGGCTGTTTTAGGTTCATGAGACTTTCGGGTAATCCATGGCCATACAACTTTAATCCCTATTAGAAAAACATGGATTATTGCATTGAATAATTGTTTTTGTAAAGGATGAAGGTAGTGATTTGATTAATATGGCAGTAGTTCTATTATCAGTTGTTGATTGTGAACCTTTGAAGTTGCTTAAGGTTTATGAGGGTATTTGCCTTGCGCATGTAATGTCTAAAGCATGTCAACATGCTACTAATGATGACAAAATATTGACTAGGTTGAGAAGTGTCAATGTGAAGGGTGCACATGTTGGTTTATAGAAAACAATTATCTAGACCAAAAAGTCTAGGAAAAAAGGCAAGAGTGGGAGTGAGTTTGTTGTAATAGCAAGATGTGATATTGAAAACCAAATTTACAAGCAAGGTCATAATGTTTAAAAAATGTTTACAGTTTAAAGACACCATTATGTTTTGTTATGGAAGGCAAAAAGTTGTGGCTTTGTAGCAAAGAGTGCCAAAAGCCCAAGTGTGGGCTATTGCTAAAATAATTGCATCTTGTTTAAACCCTATTATATCAACATGTGTCATGATTCAATCAAGGGGCCATTGGCAATTGTTAGACACTTTGACAACAACTATAACACTTATATATATGAACATGGAAGTAGCATTATTGCCACTTTTTGGTGGGTTTAATTTTTTGATTCATTTGATAATGAGATCCTTGTTTGCATAGAAATATGGGATTGGAGGTTATTAAGGTTATCAAACCTTTTTTACAAGTTTTGAAAACTTTTGATGGAGGGCAAGTTCATAATATGATGGCCATCATGTTGGATATGCACTTCAAGTCTTTACGCCTTGTGGAAAATTTGTTGGGACTTGGGAATGCCATTCAACTGGCCATTGAATATGATGCCATATTTGTTCTTCCTTTTTTGATGGTCTACTTTGAATGATTGAACCTTATTGTTGTTAATGCATCTCCTATAACAATAACATTTGATGTTGTGGGTGAGGAATTTGAAGGAAATATGTTAGGTGTTGTCGTAACCCTAGCCTTGGGCTTGTGACCAAGGCAAGGGTTTGCAAGGTTGCGAACCAAGAGGGAAGCCGGAAGTCACACAACATAGTCCCAGGAGTGTGAGAAGGTGTGAGGGAATGAACCCTCACACCCCAAGGGAGTTCCACTTTGGGAGTTGGAGTCCCAGTGGACTCCCAAATCTTCAGAGGGCGATTGAAGGCGTCAAAACTCAATGGCTTGAGGAAATATTTGTATCATTGAAAAGCTCTTGGAACGTAGATATCTAAAATGGGCTCACATTGCCCATTTGGACATCTGAAACACAAGTTATGGCCAAAAGAAGGGTCGAGAGTTAAATTGGCAATTTGACTCTCAACCACTAAAAGTTGGGAATCGACCCAATTTCCGTGCGTGCAGATGGCCGGCAACATATTGTTGAAAAGTTCTCAACAAGGGCTACAACTTTGCTTTAGACCTCATTTCAATCAGAGGTCTGCACGCAAAGTTATGGTGCCCCAAAGTCGTGAGAGTCCCAACCTTGGCAATTTCAGGACTCCCATTTGGGAGTCCTGGGACAAAAAGCCATTTGGATGTGGGCCCCGTGGAGAGGTGCATAGTATACTATAAGGAGGAAGGTGGTGGCTTCCCCCAAGTCCAGGCCGTGGTGAGTCTTGTGTGTTCGAGTTGCCTGTGGGTCATCCTAGCACCAAAGGTGCTCCAACTATGCACTAACCACTTTGTGTTGGTTTTATGCAGGCCTGTGTGAATAAATAAAGCTTGTCAAATCTTCCTAGTCCCATCTCGGAGCTCCAGCACGCCCCTCTACCCCTCTAAAGTGTTGTGAGCCAAGGAGCGTGCCCCCACTCCTTGCTCTTTCGCTATCTTTAGTTTGGGACTCACATTTGAGTCCCTCAAGGAGTTGGGAGCGCGTCAGGTGTGGGGGGCGTCAATTGAGGAATCTTCACATGCACTTATTATTGGAGAGCTATCTCTATTTAAGAGGCTTCCTATTTTGCCATTTGCATGTGTAGATCCATTAGCATGGTGGCACATCGATGAAAGCCAATTTCCAAATGTGGGTTTATTTGCAAAATAGATTCTTGGAATTTTGAGTTCATAAATAGAATTTGATTGTGTGTTTAGTTTGCAGGTGTGTTGACAACTTTAAAACATTGTCACTTACAAGTGGAAAACATGGATTGGATCATCATAGTGGTGAAAAATTGGCTTGATGACCCACACCACAATTGCAAACCAAATGCAAATTTGAAGGAATATTTAAAAGAGGAAGATTTTTTGGTAAAGGACAACTATGATTTGGTTGAAGAAGCTGACTTCTTTGAACAATTGCAAGTTGACAATGATTAATTTTGTGGTTTATTTTATGGGGGTTCAATTCCCCCACAAGTTACTTTGTTTTGGATTTTGCTTGTGTTGTTTTTGTTTTACTAGATTAACTTGTAGTCTTTTAAGCAACCAAATTTGGAAAATTTGCATACATAATCTTTGTGCATATCCGATGTGTTTCAAAAATTGAAAATTGGAATATTCATAACTAGTAGATGAAAGAGAAAAATAAAATTATTTGTAACCAGCTACTATAGTAGATTGATTTTTTTTCAGATACATATCCTTCCTTGCCCAAAAATATAATAAAATTATTATTGGTAACCATAGGTTAGGTCTAGATGTTCATTAATCCAACAACATTGGTAATAACCATTGGGTAGATACCCTTGTGTATAAGGGTATTTTATTAAATGTCCAATTCATAATCATATTATATTTTATGGTTATTAGCTAATTATAAGGGTTTTGAAAAAAATTGCTATTATTATTGAAAAAGAATCAATTTTGTATTTGTGTTTAAAGATTGATAACCTACTTGAATGATAATCGGGTCATCCAAGTAAGTTATTAGATTTTTAAAAATTCAATGCCATTAGATATTTAAAAAATCAATAATCAACTTGATAACTGGGTCAAAAACTCAATAATCGCTCAACAACTAGTGCCCCCTTATGTATTCTCAAAACTGCTCCAAATGGTGATCTGAGTATTTTTTATTCTTTTTGGCACACATCAGCTGACCGGACCGACAAGGTCTCAGTTAAGAGCCCAAGTTCAGGCCCAATGGTAGAGGGCTGGCAGGAAATTCACCACGAGAACACGCCACAGGTTTTGAACCCACGAAGTCTAAGGGTTTTAAAGTCCAAGGTTCCAACAAGGGGCGATACCAGTGAGCCATAACTCCATGGATGATCTAATGTGCTTTCAATTGTGGTATTATTTAATCCACATTCTTTCCCACATTGTTCCCATAGTTCCCAGCTGTCCCCCACTCTGGATCTTCAAATTCATCCAATATGCTTTGCCAAAATGTTCCTTATGTTATTCCCATAGTTCCCATGTGTCCCTCATGTTACACCCAATAGACCCACATCTTATCCCATATTTTGTTAATGGAAAATAATCAATCTTTTGGAATATTGAGGAATTTTAGTTTTTGAAACGGAATCTTCAAAATTAATTAATTGTTCAACAGACATGTGTTGGATCTGTCACTGTACTAGGGTAAGTCAGTATTGGCTAACTGTCAAAATTTGATAAACTTTGAATTTGGATGATGAACAAATAGCCAACCCTAATGATTCAGAAAATAAAGATTGGTTACAGGATTGCAGGAGTAAGTATTGAGCAATATACTGTATAACAAATTCAACAGAAATAAAATGCCATGCAGTAAAGCTGTGATTTTTTTGTGGGGAATTTTCGCCAAATTTTCAAAAACATTTTGGATAAGGACTATTCTGTCACAAATTCCATGTTTTTTGAAAAAAATGACAAAAAAATATTTTTAAAAAATTCAGAATTTGCCTCAACTGCTTACAAGTTCCAGCGTTTTTTCACTGTCAAAATTTAGCCAAAAAATAAAAATAAAATAAAAGTTAAAAAATGAAGTGTCTTTTAAGGTTTTCAATTGCCAAAAGTGAGAAATATTATACAAATCACCAGATCCCTATATTTGGTTTTCAGTGTGTAGCCAAATATATAGAAGGAAGATTCAAGATTTATACTTCATATTTGATTTATAGTCATATTTCGCTAAATCTTCCTTTGAAAGATCATTAGTTTTTTCACATCTTTCTACGGAGTGTGTTGAAAAATGCTTAGAAGTTGACAACAAACATTACTAGTGATGACTACCAACACAAAAACCACAACCCCAAGTGCAACAACAATGTGCCAATTAAAGAAAAAAAAACCAACATCGTGACACAACAAAAGAAAAAGGAAACAAAATAGAACCCAAAAAATGAAGAAGGAGCTCCTTAAAAATTGTGAAAAAATAGACAACAAACATTATTAAAAATTGTCGGCACACAAGTCACAACACCAAGTGCAAAATACTCCTCCCACTCTTCCTAGTCAGTTGCTAGACCTAACAATTTATGGATCCTCTCTTATCGGACCGCCCAGACCAATAGTCACCATTAACTTTAGTGATGATTTTTTGTGGGCTAATGACAAAAGTGAGATTTTTTTGCAATATGCTGATTACATGCATGAGTCTCTTGTAGAATCTTGTGTTGTTTCTCCCAAGTTGAATCCTAAAACAGATGCAAGATATATATGTCTATGCATTTTTTTGACAATTTTATTCCTTTGAATCTTGAAGATTTTGATGCCAATGTTTTTCCTTCTACGTTTGATTTTTTTGATGATTCTAGCCACAGGGTTGTTGTTACTTTTGACTCTACTGATTAGAGCAGTTGTCAATTTTTTTCTTATGGATTTAATGTTCTTGAGGGGGTTGAATGTGAATCTCTTGTTAAGGATCAGCCATTGCTGAAGTCTTGCTTTTTGGATATTATTAATTTAAGAGAGATGGAATATGTGAATTGAAGAGGTTGAAGAACAAGTAAACATGCTGAACTTTGGGCAAAAAACACATTTGATGAATGGTGAGTGTTTCAAAGTTTTGACATGTAGAAATCATTATAAATTTATTTGAAAATGAAGAATCTATTAAAGATTTGGTAGATGTGTTATTTTCATTAGTGTTGCAAGTTGCAAAAAGGGACGACAACCTATACCTTCCAACAAGGTATTGTTTTATTTTCAAAATTTTAATTTCATGTTTTTGCTTTCTATTTCTCTTGTTTGCAAAATTTTGAATTTTTTTTTCTGCTTTTTGTTTATGTTGTTTACAAACAAGGTAAATTAGGTTTTAAGGTTTCTCTTGTTTGGAAAAAAACTTTATGGTTAAAGGTTTTGTTGGTCTCTAGCAAGGTTTAGGGTTTTGTTGGACTCTATTAGGGTTTGAAGTGTTTATTGCTTACAACAACATTTGTGTTTTGTTTCTATTTTTCTACTTGTGTTTTTTTTACAACACTCAATCTTTAATAAGAGGTATTGGAAAACTGATACAATAGAAGTAGGAGTAACATGTGGATGAATTTGGTAAGGTGCTTGTAGTTCCATTCAACATCTTCTTTGATCCAAAGTATCATCGAATTAAGGTTGCTGGTGATGAAGTGATTTTTCAACCATCATTACCTAGATTTGAGAAGGTTATTAAAAAATTTGAAATGTTGTCCATCAAAGAAGAATGACAAATGTTAACACAAGTAACATGTCAACATAATGTTCCAAGTCTAAATCTCAAATTTGGATAATTCTATGTTCTAAACTTTCTCATCAGGGGAAGTTTTAAATTGTAGAATGTTGATTTTGAAAAATTTGGTTTAAGGTCATTACCTATTAATGTTGTTCTTAGATTTTGTTAGGGAATTAAAAAAATTGGCGTATTGGTATTATTAGATGTTTAACAAATCACCATTCTCCCATAATTGATTGTCTTGTTGATGATTTCATTTCCACTTCCAAAGAGTTAGTTCAACATTTTCTTACCAAATGGCCTGATGACAAGCTTGGTCTACATCCACTTTTCTTACACACTAAGCCTAAGTGGAGGGCATCAGATTAGGTATGGTTTACAGCATCTGCAATTGATCACAATTAGCTAGGATTTATTGTTGGATACTTTTATTATTGATTTTCCTAAATTGAAGGAGAAAGTTTTGTCCAATAAGACATGTTGGCATCACTTGCATGGAAGAGGCTTTGGTTTTTTGAAAGTATAATATGGAGGTTACATGTCACAAAGACTTATTAGTTATTTCGAAATGACATTACATGTGGGTATTGCATTTAGGGTTGGGTCTTCACATAAGGTTTGCCTCAATCACCTATGGATTATTTTAGTATGAACTTGCATGTAGGTATTGCATCTAGGCCTTTGTCTTCATTCAGAGGTGCACCCAAACTACATAGGGTATTTCAAATCGACCTTACATGTGGGTATTGCATTTAAAGTTGCCTTTTCACTACAGGTTTTACCTTAATCACCTATGGGTTATTTTGAAATGAACTTGAATATGGCTATTGCATTTAGGATTAATGTTTCATATAATTTTGTAATATCCACACACGTACTTACTTTCACCAATTACAAATTTAGCCTTGATTTTTTTAATAACTAAATAAAATTGTAACAAAACACAAAAAATGTATGTCTTTTACCATTTGTTAATATCTCCAAGCTAATTTCTTTCACTTTCTTTAAAAATATATATTGCATTGTTTTGCATATAAAATTCCCCCTAAAATGCACTATAAATTTATTTCATTTATTATAGACTTGTAAAAAAAATGTTAATTAATTTAAGGTTTCCCAAACTTTAAATTTCAATCATAATCCAATGGTATATACTTATAACAATTATATGGAAAAATGTGTTTTCTTTTTAATAAAATATTTTAGTTCAAATTTAATATGTTATAATATAATTAAAAATAAACATTAAACTGTCATAAATGCTTGTTAGGCTTACGTGGCCTAGCCCAATAAACTACATATATAACTAGTATGTTTACTTAATAAGCTCAACCGCTTTCAATACCTACATAGACCATCTAAGATATTAACCTAGAAGGCCTACACTAATGAATAAACTACATAATAGGCCTATATTACGTAGGTAGCCTATTAGGTAGTTAATTAGGTTACTTAACAAGTAGTTTACTAACCTAGTACTCATGTTTAGGCTAAGTTGTTTAGTTTGGTCAATGTCAACACTTTAGTCAATCTCACAACCTTCACGATGAGCTTTTGTTGAAGCTATTAATTTGTCAAAGCTACAAATTATTGGTTGTTTTTTTATGAACATTATTGTGTTTTTTGGATAATCAAGTCATGTTTCAACTTCTGAAGCTGTCGAAAACATTACATAACAATTTGGCCTTCACAAAGCTTCCAAATCCACACAAACTTTGGCATGAGTTTTCAGAGCTTATGCACATTTTCATACCTATAAATTTACTTTTTACCTTTGTGTGATCTCTCCAACCTAATTTTTCTAATCTCTTTGAAGAAGATATAAAATGAAATTGTATTGTTTCACATATGTCTAAAACCTAGAAATTTTACCCTAATTTAATATAAAATATTTCTAATAATTAATGAATTATCAACAAATTTTGTCACATAATTAAATAATTAATAAACTAGAATTTCAGATAATCTAAATGATTAATTATCAAAATTTAGATAATCATTTATTTATTTAAAATAATTAACTAATCATTTGGTTTAACTTTATTTACTTGGATAATAAAAAGTTGGATCTAAAAATCAGATTGATTAATTTGATATTTGATTGATTAACTTAATTATATATATTTTAATAAATTATTGAAATCACTATTTAAGATAATTATTCCACGTTATAGATTGCAAATTTGACTTTTCCATGAAAAATTCCTACACCAATATAAGCTTGATCACAATTGTCATTGTATTATTTGTTCCACAAACAATACAACCTCTTTTCAAATTCATGAAACAAAGTAAGAATCCTGGAACTCCTAAACCCCAACCTCCATACACACCTTTGTTAACATATTATTTTGAAATTAGCTAATTATTTTGGAGTGACCCAAAGTGCAGGTATTACATTTAAGGTAGGATCTTCATTTGAATAAGCTTTAACCCCACATGCGTAATTTTGGAGTGACCTTGAATGCAAGTATTGCATATAGGGTTGGGTTATTTCAAAGTGACTTTGCATGTGGGTATTGTGTTTAGGGCTAGGTCTTCACTTAAAGGTATTTAAACTATCTAGATGGGTTCTTTTGAAGCGTGGGTATTGCATTTAGGGTTGATTTTTCATTTAAACTTGCAATACCCAAACTTATACTTACCTCTACCAACTGGAATTTTGGGGTTTCGTTGCAATACCTACACCCGTACTTACCTTTACCAATTGGAATTTTGGGGCTTTGTTGCAATACCTACAACCGTACTTGCCTCTACCAATTGGAATTTTGGGGCTTCGTTGTAATACCTGCACCTGTACTTACTTTTACCAATTGGAATTTTAAAGCCTAATTGCAATACTTGCACTTGTACTAACTTTTACCAACTGGGATTTTAGGGTTTAGTTATAATACCTACATTTAACACTAATATTATCACTATCCTTATGTTTTTGCATTTCACACTTCTTGTGCTTATTATTGGAAATAATAACTTTTGTGCCATATTAGACTTCATCGTGTGTTGAATACATAATGTTCAAAGAATTTGGGCTATGGTTTCCTCCATACAAAATTGATTCTAAAACAAAATTCTTAGTGCCAATGGCAACAATCTTGATTAGTTATTGAGACATTTATTCATGACAGTGTTTAGTATGTACATTTGTGTGATTGAGCATTGTTTCATGCCAATCTTTGAGTCGTTTGACATTATTTCCCAATCCATCTTCTACGCAGTGTAACACCAATTTTGGGTGTGAAACTGCATTTCCCTTTGTGAGGCGTATGTTACGAATATTACATGCCAATACTTTCATGTGTGAGGTGGCATGTTCACACAGTGTCACATCGCATTTTTTACATTCATTTGTAGTCTCTTGCATTATAGTGACCAATTGTGCAAAAGCCTTTTCCATTGGGGTTGATGAATTTATTGTGTCATTAGACCCCACAATGGCACGCGTAGGGAGATCATTTTGCTCCATGTTCATGAACCCATCAATTTCCATGATCCCATCATCACTTTCAAAATGTTCATCTTCATCATCATCATTGGACTCCATATCATCTGGAATATGTTGTGGGTCCGCAAACATGTGACCCAACCCTCCACGATGTAATCCATACCATGTTCCACAGTAATGAATGATATCTTCTTGAGAAATGTCTATGCATGTGAGAATGACCACAATTTGGTGTTTACACATGTTCCCTTACAATGCCCATTCACATGTGCAACAAAATATTTCAATGAATGGGAATTCCACCACGTAAATAACATTGGGAAGGCATTGGCTCCGTATGCCTCAAGCTCCATCACTTTCAAGGGTTGGTTGGTACACATGGGTGAGTGGAATAAGGGCTGCCTTTTCCACACTTCATGTAATAATGGCCTCCATAACCTTGTTTTTTATGGAACCTTTTTTTTTCATTTCCAATGTGTGCATGTAGTGGTGTGCAATGGTTGTTGTTAATCACCACACCAACCAGTCAATCCTACGCCCTTTAAAGCATTTTGTGTCAAGAACAAGCCAATGTTTCAATGCACCATGATATGATTTAATGTTCGCTTGGGTGTCTTGGTTGGATTGGGGCTCTCTTTGAACACCCACCATCCATAATTTTACAAACATAAACACAATGCATAAGGATGAATAACATTACTACAAAAGAATTTTGAATACTAAACCATGATAAATATTATCACTTACCAAATTGATGGTAATAAGTCGAGAAATAATTTGTCCACGCATCGCCAGGCCTATGTTTATGAAGGCTTTCTTTCACAACAACCCTCCCACGCTCTTTGAAGTTATCAATTGTTTCTCCATGATTGATGGACATGTACATCACATCATGAAGGTCTGGGAGGATTCCACCTCGCACTTCCACATCTTTGATTTTTTTAGTACCACATAAGCATCATGCTTTGAAAACATGCCAATAACAAAGGTAGATGGGAACCTTGTCCATACCCCATACGACCCTAATAAGGACACATATGTAATAAAATCTCCATGAGTGGATGGGGTTAGTATAACATAAAATG
>Ga0209208_10004941_pt1 | contig 18702 bp, 16 predicted proteins | sample S1TSphfallax_3_FD_187694 | JGI IMG/M metagenome (GOLD analysis project Ga0209208, IMG submission 187694) | Host-associated microbial communities from peat moss isolated from Minnesota, USA - S1T2_Fd - Sphagnum fallax MG (SPAdes) (version 2) | ecosystem: Host-associated > Plants > Peat moss >... | reverse complement strand
GATATTGATCACCACGCCATTCTCCGCGCAGACCTTCCAGAGCGGCTCCCAGTGATCGTCATGAATGCTCGGCTGGCCACGCAAAGCCGGATTGTCCGAAAACGAAATCGCATGGCAGCCTTTGGCAACGACGCGGCGAATTTCTTCGACCGTCGCGTTGATATCCCAGTACGGCACGATCGCGTTGGGAATATTGCGGCCCGGATAGCTGCCGCACCATTCGTCGATATGCCAGTCGTTGTAGGCTTTGACGAGCGCGAGTGCGTTGTTCTTGTCATGGAACTTGTGAAACAGCGCGCCATCGAACTGCACGACGCTTGGAAAGTTCAGACAGGCCAAAATGCCGTTCGCGTTCATATCCTCGACGCGCGCGTGAATATCATACGCCCCAGGCCGCATCTGCTCGAAGGAGATCGGCTCGCACCCATACTCCTCGCGCATCCGGCCAACCACCGCATTCAGGCCGATATTGCCGACCCGGCGCTCCTCAAACAGCCAATAATCCTTGCCGTTTTCATCGCGCAGCAGTTTCGGCGCAAAGGCTTTCTGCGCCTGCGTCAAATGCTGGTCCCACATATTCGCGGGCTCGACGATGTGGTCGTCGACGCTCACGATGATCAGATCTTTTAGTTCCATGGCATCCTCTCCTTAAAAGCCTTTTGACGGCAAAAAACACTTCCAAACCCATGCGCCCAAGCCTGTTCGCCGGCTTAAAAAGTGACACAATATCACTTTTCTTTAGCGCCAATGTTCCGCGATGTCCAGTGAATTCGGAGACGAAAAAAATCCCGGCGGGAATTCAGCCCGGCATAGCCGGCAAGGCGCGCGCGATGATGTAGGACGTGGCTTGCTTCAGGCGATCACCAGTGATCTCCACTTGCTCGCTCGGCACGCGCACCACCGCAGCGATCCGCTCCAGCAAGGCAATCAGGGCGCCGGCGGTTGCATTCGGCTGCAAATCCGGGGGCACCCTGCCATCTCTCTGGCCTCTCGCGATGCGCGCCGCCAGCGCATCTTGCAGCGGCCTCACCGCATGTTCCCTGGCCGCGCCAAACCGCTCGTCACCGGCCTCGGCCGCCAGGTTGCGAACCCGCAATATCGCGGCGTTGCTCTCCCATGTCCGGATATAGACATCGACGAATGCCTCTGCCCGCGCGAAGGCCAGCGTTTCGGTCCAATCATCGCCGGCAAGGCGGAGCAATGTATCGGTGCTCTGCACGCATGCCTCCGCCGCGGCGAGCGCAGCGGCAGAGACATCAGGAAAATATTTGTAGAATGCGGCCGGTGAGGTCCCGGCCAATGCCGCGATATCGCCGACGCGCAGGCCCGAAAGCGTACTGTTCTGCAACAGCTCGACGGTCGCTTCGATCAGCCGAAGCCTGGTGCCATGGCCTTTCGCACCCATCGCCTGGCCGCTTGCGTTGCGCGCCTCGGCAGCTGGCCCGCCTTGCGCCGCAGCGCCACGCAGCGCCTGCACATCGCGATTTACCATGAGCCTTCATGAGAATGACAATCCATGCCGGATCATTATCTTTCATCCGGCGCGGAAGGCAATCATGCGCGCTTTGTGAACGAACCGGCCCTTTAGAACTGCTCCAGCTCTGCGCGTTGTTCGGCAATCACCCCTTCAAGCTCAATGATCCGGTGGGAAAACCGCCAACATCCATCGGCACAGCGGGCCAATTTGTCAATATAGCGTCCAAACACCCAGGGCGTCGGCGTATCATTGCGCCGGTCGTCACGGTCGATCCTGAGTATGTAGCTCTCGGCCGTTGCCGTATCTGCGTCGATCTGGATTTCATACTGGGTGGTGATATGCTTGTGCCACCGGCCCGGCGCCTTGGTATGCATGGCGACAAACTGGCGCAATGCTGCGTGTCCGCAAACCATTATCGGTTCGATGGTGTGATACCGCACCTCAAACACCCCGTCTTCCAGAAAGCAATCGACCCACCCGGCATCTTCACCGTAATCCAGCGCCGTGGCGTAGCGCCGTATCGTGGCCGCGACAGCCTCCCGCGCCTCCAACAGCCACAGCCGGCGGTCGATCGCCGACCACCGCTCATCATGCGCCGGCATGGCTGTAATCGCGTGTATCAAAATCCTTGCCGCTCTGCGGCGAAACCAAGGCGATCTTGTAAACCTGCGCCACGGTCGCGACCGGCTGCACCGTGGTATTGCTCAAATCGACATCCGGAAAATAGGTCTCGAACGTTTCCTTCACATTGGTCGCACTCACGCAGTTGATCCGCACGCCGCGCGGCATATCCTTCGCAGCCCCGAGCACAAAACCTTCGATCGCGCCGTTGGAGGACGAGATCGCGGTAAATCCAGGCAATGGCGCCTTGCTCATCAATCCGCTCGATAAAATGAACGTCCCGCCATCGGTGATCGAGGGCATACCGAGCCGGACCAGATTGATCTGGGACATCACCCGGCCGAAATAGGCATCAAGGTAATCCTGCGGGTTGAGCTCCCAGAATGGCACGTATATCCTGCCGCCGCCGATGGCCATGATCATCGCGTCAAATTTTCCGAGTTTCTCGTAAAATGCCGCGATCGAGTCGACCGATAGCGCATCGAGCTGGATATCTCCGCCACTCCGGCTCGCGCGAATCACATCATGCTCGGCGCTCAATAAATCAGCGACCGCGGAACCGATGATGCCGCGGCCAATCATCACTATTTTCACAACGATACCCCTCCATTCATTTTTTATGCAGGCAACTCGACCCACCAGTCGAAATGATCGGCGTTTGCGACCAGACGATTCCAGGCCGCCGCCGCAATGCGGGAGGCCCCCTGCCGCTTCGCGCCGAGGCCGCTGAGAATGAACACCAGCAACTCGCGGATATAAGCCTGGCCCGTGCTGTATCCATTCGCACTCCGCCGCATCCCCTCGACCACAACGCCGACCACAAGATCGACTGCCGCTGTCGGAGATTCGAATGCGAGAATCTTTGCCTCACGGGCAGAGACAAGACTCTCCATCGTGAAACCAAGCAACAGATCGTGCCGCGACAGGCCCTGCTGCGTGAAGTCCACACGCGATGTGAACGCGCCCCAGCGCGGTTGCATCGCGGCCCGCGCCAACGGCATCAGCGCGCCGCCGACTACGCGCTCCGCCGCGTCATCGACGTTGCAATAGACCGCCCTGATGGATTGCAGGAGATCAAGGGCCATCTGGCTGCCCAGCTCCGCCACCGCCTGCTCCAGCGTGCTGAAATATTTGTAGAAGGTCCCGCGGGAGACGCCCGCATGGCGGATCACATCATCGATCACCGCAGGCTCCGCGGCCGAGGCGGATTGGTAGACATCGAAAATGGCCGAAAGCAGCCTCGCGCGCATCCGCTCCCGCCGCTCCTTCGCCACCCGTACCCTGAAATCTGGAGTCACCAAATCTTGTTCGCGATTCTCGATGATCGCCAACACCGCCGCCTCAACCAACCGACAAGCCGCCATCGATGGCAAGCGCATGCCCGGTGGTGAAGGTCGCATCGCGGCAGAGATAGAGAACAGCTTGCGCCACTTCCTCCTTATCGCCGATGCGGTTCATCGGGTGCATCGCAGCGGCCATCGCCGCCGCTTCGGGAAACGCAGCCTGGTAGCGCAGAAACATATCGCCCGTGGTTGCGCCGGGGCAAACCGCATTCACCCGAACACCGGTCTTGGCGTATTCCAGCGCCGTCGACTTCGTCAGGCCGACGACGGCGAATTTGGCGGCGGCGTAAAGCGCCTGGTAGGGCGTGCCAACCAGGCCCGCCGCCGACGCATTATTGCAGATCGCACCGCCACCGGAGGCCAGGATCAGCGGGATCTGGTGCTTCATGCCGAAAAAAGTGCCTTTCACATTTACATCCATTTGTGTGGTGTAATCCGCCTCGGCCAGCTCCGTCGTCAGCACCGCGCGCTGGTCCGCGCCGGCGTTATTGAATGCGTAATGCAGGCCGCCCAGCGTGTCAGCGGTGCGGGCCAGGGCGTCCGCGAGCTGCGCCTCGTTGGTAACGTCGCCGGTAAAAACCAGGCAGCGTATGCCGAGCGCCTCCAACTCAATCTGGGCTTGCGCATTCTGCTCGGAGCGCCGTGCAAAGATGGCGATATCCGCGCCCTGCGCCGCGAATAGCCGGGCCGTGGCGAGGCCGATTCCCGCATTGCCGCCGGTGACAAACAGGCTCTTACCCTTCAGACTTTCGGCCATCATCATTCAAACTTTCACAAATGCGCGTGGATCGAGGTTGGCCCCGTTATAATTGCCTTCGACCGCTGCGACGTAGGCAAGTGCGGTGTCCGCGGCGGACATGGTCACGAACGGGGTAGTATCTGTCATCCCCGCCAGACGCAGGCTCTCCAGCACGAACACGGGACTCACAGCATTGATCCGTACACCGCGTTCCATATCCAGTGCCGCGCTCTTTACAAAGCCTTCGAGCGCGCCATTGGCCATCGCAATCGCCGAAAACCCCGGCATCGGCTCCCTGTTCAGAAATCCCGAGGAGAGCGTAAACGATCCATTATCCCGGACATGGTTCAGACCAGCCTGAACGAGCTGGATTTGAGACTGCACCTTGTCTTCAAACGCCAAAATCATATCGGCCCGCGACAAGTCACGCAGCGCCCCCATGGGAAGCCGCGCGCCGACCAAGCTGATCAGATGGTCAAACGCGCCCACCCTCTCGAAGAACGCCTTGAGATCGGCGGGTGAGCGCGCATCGACATGCGCATCCCCGCCGCTTCGCGCCACCCGCAATACCGCCCCCAACGGGTCCAACGCCCGTGCCACGGCGGTGCCGATCACGCCTGTGGCGCCGACGACAATCATCTTCAATTCCTGTCGGTCCACCATCGGGTCAATTCCCCTCATGCGGCGCGGCTTGGATGATGACCTGCAGCGGATCACCGAAATACACTTCCAGCCGCCGGTGCTGAATGCGCCAGCCTTTCGGCGTGCGCACCAGCGCGTCGTGAAAGGCGCCCGAGGCATTGTAATGAAAATTTGCACCCTGGTCGGCGCGCCCGCGATGCGTCGCGAGGTAATCGGTGCGCGCCTGCGCCTGGTCGCCGTCGATGGTGATGAGAGGCAGGCTTAGCATATGCTGCCAATTTGAAAAGCCGCTCATCCGTCCGGGAATTTTCCCATTCCCCCGCATCCATTCGAAGAGCGCGATATAGGAGCCGACCGGCGCGCCGGCCGCACTGTAATCGGTCACGGCATCGGTGGTAAACACCTCATGCCAGTCGTCCAGAACGCCCGAATCGGCCCCCTGGTGCCGATCCTGGCCGAGCGCGTACCGGGCAATAACGTCCTGTATCTCCTGACGGTCAAGCAGCGCCCGCAAGATTGCATTGTCGGAAAGATTGTTCGTTTCCTGAGCCATTCCAGCCTCCCGTTCAAGCAGCTGTCTTTTCTATCTTCGTGATGCAGCAACGATACATCGCAGTCGATGGCGCCTAAACATACGGCGTTGCTCCCCTCCTGGCCCTTCACCGTTCCCTCAAATTGCCCGCAGGCGAAGTCAAAATGACACTTGCGTCAATGTGTAAAAAATGTCATTGTCGAAGTCAAGCAAGATTATCTAGATGATCGTATATGCCTTCGGGATGGAGGAAACCGTGCAAATCAATGTATCGCCAACGAAGCTGGCAGAACTGGCCGCAGACTTCACGCTGATCAGCGAAATTTACGACGGGACCGGCGCCCACGACCCCTACCCGCTGCTGGCCGAGCGGCGCCGCAACACGCCGGTGATGCCAGGCGACATTCTGTCGGACTTTCACGTGCCGTCCCAGGCTGATTACGCCAAGTGCGGACGCGCCGTGTTCACGGTATTCAGGTACGATCACGTCATGAAAATTCTGCGCGATCCGCAAAACTGGCTGAGCAGCCTGAACGGCGATGGTTTCGGCAGCGCAGTCGACAATGTCCTGCTCACCGCCATGGACGGCGACAAGCATAAGAGTTTCCGCGCCCTGATGTCGCCGCCTTTCTCCGTCAACGCCGCGCAATCCTGGGACGGTCCGCTCGTGCAACCGATCATCCGGCATGAATATGCCGAGGCGCTGCGTCCGCGTGGAAAAGCGGATTTGCTGCTGGAATTCGCATTGCCGTTTCCGGTGCGTGTCGTCTACGCCGTGCTGGGCTTCCCCGAGGACCATGAAGCCGTGGCCAATTGCGCCGGCTGGGCCTTGCAGATCATGAGCGGCCCGCAGATGGACCCCGACAAGGCGGCGGCAGCCCAGGCCACCTCGATGGAAGCCGCACGCCGGCTGTTTTACTATATCCTCGACGTCGTCAGGCAGCGCCGCAAATCCGGCCAGCAGCGCAGCGACCTGATCGGCCTGCTGGTTGCCGCCGAGCGCAACGGAACCAGGTTTTCCGATGAAGACATTGCAGGCTTCCTGCGCGGGGTCTTGCTACCGGCGACGGAAACCACAACCCGCACCTTCGCAAATCTGCTTCTGCATCTATTCCGCCACCCGGCTTCACTCAGCCGCGTGCGCGCGGACCGCTCGCTGATCCCGAAAGCTCTGGCCGAATCGATGCGGCTGGAACCCGTGGCCGGGCACCTCGCGCGCCTCGCCGCACGCGACATGGATGTCGGCGGCGTGACGATTCCTGCAGGCGCGGCGGTGAGCCTCTCGGTCATGGCGGCCCAGCGGGATGAAACGGTATTCGAGAACCCCGACATATTCGATATCGATCGGCCTATGAAACCCACGTTGGGCTTTGGCTTCGGCCCCCATATGTGCCTGGGGCAGAGCCTGGCGCGGATCGAAATCGAAGCCGCGATGAACGCCGTTCTGGACTTTCCAAATCTGCGCCTCGACCCGGACTATCCCGAACCGGCAATGCGCGGCATGCAGTTCCGCGGCCCCGATCACCTGCATGTGCTGTGGGACGCCGAAGGTGCCTGAATGATGCAGCGCCTGCAGAACAAGGTGGCCCTGGTCACGGGCGCCGCATCAGGAATCGGCGCGGACATCGCCTCCCGACTGCGCGCGGAAGGTGCGGCCGTCTTCATTGCGGATGTCGATCAGGCCAACGGCATGCGCCTCGCCGAATCCCTCGGTCAGGGTGTCACCTTCGTGAAGCTGGACGTCACGCAGGATGAGAGCTGGGGTCAGACGATGGCTGCCGTTCACGCGCGATCCGGCAGGCTGGATATCCTGGTCAATAATGCCGGCATCACGCTTCCCGGAACCGTAGAGAGCATTTCTTTGGATGATTGGCGGCATACGCTCGATGTCGATCTGACAGGCGTCTTTCTCGGCTGCCGCCACGGGATCGCGGCGATCAAGGCCGGCGGCGGCGCGATCATAAATATCTCGTCCGCCTATGGCCTGAAAGCGGACCCGGATACGGTGGCCTATAACGCGGCGAAGTCCGCGGTCGTGCTCATGACGAAATCGATCGCCCTGCACTGCGCGCGGTCGCACTACGACATTACCTGCAACATCGTCCATCCCGGCGTCGTACGTACGCCGATGATGGATGCCTATCTTGCGGCCGCACCCGACCCCGAAGCGGAAGCCCAACGCTGGATGGAAATGCACCCGATTGGCCGCCTCGGCACCCCTGCGGACGTCTCGGCCGTCGTTGCGTTTCTCGCCTCGCCGGAAGCACGCTTCATCACCGGCGCGTCTTATGTCGTGGATGGCGGAATCAGCCTGTGAGGGCCATTCATAAGAATCCATTTCCCTTCGGAGGTTGCCATGCCCCTTGATCATCATTACATCCTCGCATCTAGCGCCGTGCACTGGCCGATCGGCGATGTTATCGTGACGGCGTTGAGCGACGGGTATTTCGATATGCCGCTCGCGCACGTGCTTACAAATTTCTCGCCGCAGGACGCCGCATCCGCACTGCATCGCGCATTCCGCCCGACGAACCCTCGGTTGGACGTGAATGTCTTTCTGGTCAGGCGCACGGGCGAAGCGCCAATCTTGGTCGATACCGGCGCGGGTTCGGGTTTCGGTCCAACCGCCGGCCGGCTGCGGGCAACACTCGCCGGCATCGGCGTCGATCCCGGGGATATCGGCACGATCCTGCTCACCCACCTCCATGGTGATCATGCCGGCGGATTGCTGGATGCCGACGGGCAAGCCGTGTTTGGCAATGCGGAGATCGTGATGCACGAAGCCGAAGCCGCTTTCTGGCTGCAAGGCGACTTAGGTGCCGGCGCGGACGAGCAATCGGTAACTTTCGCGCGGGCCGCGGTAGCACCCTATCTCAACCGCATGCGACTGATCCGGGAAGGCAATGTGTTGCCCGGCATCGATGCCGTTTTCCTGCCAGGCCATACGCCGGGCCATACCGGCTATCGGATTGGCGAGGGAGCTGCCTTATTGTTGATCTGGGGCGACCTTGTGAACCAACCGGCGGTCCAATCAGCCTATCCGGAGGCGGGCTTTTTCTCCGACGTTGACACCGCCCTCGCCATTCGAACGCGGTTGGATATGTTGGCGAAGGCGAACGATGAAGGCCTCCTGGTGGCAGGCATGCACATCGAATTTCCAGGTATCGCGCGGGTAGTTCGAGACAGCATAGGCTATCGGCTGGTGCCGGCGCAATGGGTGGCCGCTTTCTAGACCAAAACGAGATTTTTATGAAAGGAACGTGGAAGCAAGAATTTCTGCTTTGCAAATAAACAAAAACCAATCTGGCGGGCAAGGAAAACTTTGATTAAGCGGAGACCTTGGCGACGACAGTGCGACAAGCGAAGTTCACCAGCAGCTGAATGCTTCGTTTTTTTAAAAGATAACATCTCACTTGCTCAACGTCTGCCCGTGAGCTCATTCAGCTTCAGCATCTTAACAACATTCCCGGTCTGGTCTCACCGGCCGAATGTCTTTAGGGATAGTGCTCCTTACAATCTTTTTATCGAGTGCTTCGAAACGAGCGTATTCGATCGTCTCGTAAAGCTCCGCTATTGTGAACATGTCATCCAAGCAATTTTGCGCACCACCGTCTCTTGAAATAGCAATATACAACGTTTGTTGCGCAGCCGCCGCAATGCGCAGTGAGGTCACTGGCCAGATGACCATTTTATACCCAAAGCTCTCAAACTGCCGCTTGGTGTAATACTGAGTCTGGCCAAATTCCGTCACGTTCGCCAGGAGCGGGACGCCTGGCATCCGGCGTGCGAACTCGCGGAACATCTCCTCGTTGTTGAGTGCCTCGGGGAAGATCGCGTCAGCGCCGGCTTCCATATATAGTTGGCTACGTGCCACGGCCCCATCCATGCCTTCGGACGCTGCAGCATCGGTGCAGGCAATAATGTAGAGATGCCGCCTCGCATGCGCGGCGGCTGCAACTTTTGCCGCCATTTCTTGCGGCGTAACCAGTTTCTTGTCGTTCAGATGACCACATTTCTTTGGCAGGACCTGATCTTCGAAGTGTACTGCCGCTGCCCCTGCATCCTCAAAATTTCGCACCATGGTCATTACGTTGATTACCTCGCCGTATGCAGTGTCGCCATCGACAAGGACGGGAAGGTCTGAAGCCCGACTGACCTGGCGGATGAAAAAACACACATCATCCATAGTTATAACACCAAGATCCGGCAGACCCATAGAGGCCGTCATGGCAGCACCTGAGAGGTAACAGGCCGTGAAGCCGGCGGCTTTGGCCTGCTGCGCCGCGAGCCCGTTATGTGTGCCCGGAATGCTGAGGATACCCGGTTTTTGGAGAAGCTCGCGGAACCGCTCACCAGCAGCTTTGGTTGAAAGGCTAGAGCCCGTCAGGTATGTCATCGCTTTAATCCTTCAAATCAGAGCTGTTTGCAATATTCATGAAGCAGTCGAACCAATAGTCGACGACGCTGCGGCGAAAAACATCTTGCAAAGAATGTTCTCGACGATGTCATGAGCACGTTCGTATAGACGACGACATTAGTGCGTGGACTCACATAACTTGAGAGTTTGCGGATTATCCATATCAACGTCACAGCGCCCACTCTGCGTCAAGCTAGAAAGCCGTAGATATGCCTGCGGTCATCTTGCAAGACTAAATATCCAAGGTCTCGATCAATCCGTTTTGGCACCGGAAAGCGCGATGCGTTCGGCGCGCAACTGCTGGCGGCGTCCCTTGCCAGCCAAATCACGAAGCGGTCCCGAACAAAATTCGATGGCGTCAGGAATCTTGTTCGATGGCAGATAGCCAGCCAGATAGGCTTTAATGGCTTCGCCATCCCAGGTACCGCCGGGTGCATCAACCATGGCATGGATGCGTTCCAACCCATTCCCGGCAGGCATGCCGAAGACCATGGCCGAACGAACCGCATCATGTCGTTCCAGCGCTGCTTCCACCTCAAGGGGAAAGACGATCCCATCAAGCGTTTTGATCATGTCCTTCCGACGGTCACTGATATAGAGAAATGATTCAGAATCAAGCCAGCCCATATCGCCAACGCTTTCCCAGCCGCCTGGCAGCGTGGTCAGCTCCGCGCCAATCAGGCGAAAATTTCGCAAACCAGTCAGATCGCGAAAATAAATTTCACCAATTTCTCCGGCGGGAAGCGGCTTGCCTGCGATGTCCAGAATGGCAATCTCGCAGCCAGGTGCAGCCCGGCCGACCGAGCCCGGGCGGGCAAGCCATTCATGACCATCGATCACCGTGCTGCCGCGAGATTCCGTGGCGCCATAGGTCTCCAGCATCACGGCCGGGCCAAGCCAGTCGATCCACGCCTGTTTCAACCAGCGCGCAGCCGCACCGGAATATTGGCTGACGGCGCGTAATGCCGAAAGATCATATGGGGCGCGTGTCTGAGCTCCCAATTTCCAGACGGCCAACATGACCGGCGGCGTCACCGGCACCCAGTCCGCGCGGTGGCGCTCAATCAGCATCAGCAGATGCTCTGCATCGAAGGCTGGCATCAGCACCAGGTGGCAGCGAGAGACCACGCTCATAGCGCTCATCACGAAACCTGTGCCATCAGTAAGATTGAGCGGCATGACATGGGTGCCATCCGGGCGCATGCCCAATGGCCATGGGCGGTCCGGGTCGGCCGCCGCCGGGCTTTCAACCACGATCAGCTTGGGCGCCCCGGTACTGCCGCCGGAGGCGCCGACGCGCAGCTGGGGCGGCAGGATTTCAGGCAAGGCCGGACGGCCCGACGGGTCGGCCAGAAACGCATCCTGCAGCGTGATCTGCACAATGCCGCGCATTGCCATGGCAGGAAAACCGATGGCAAGTTTGGGTTTGCCCAGTTCCAGCAACGCGCGCATCTCATCGGCCGTGCGAGACGCCGGGATGACCAGCGGCACCGCGCCCAATTTCCAGATTCCGAATGCCACGGCGAGGAAGCCGGCCGTGTTTCCGCCCGTGATCGCCACGAAATCGCCGTACGAAATGCCCAGATCAGCAAGGCGGTAGGCGGCGCGGTCACTCAGCTGGTCGAATGAGAGCCGGGTCAGCGTTCCCTGTGCGTCCGTCACGGCCGGCGCTTCCGCAGCCCCATTCCCCGGCCTGCAGGCCTGACCAAAGGCGATCACCGCCATTGGATAATCCACTTAATACATGTGCTCACCGGATCCTCCTCCCGCGACCGCGACAAGCGGCGTGTTCTTGTTCTTGCCATATTTCAACTCGACCGGCCTTTGCCGGCGGGCTCCATGATGGTATAGATGATCTATATTTTCAAGAGCAATCATACCCTGGCTCTACCGCCGCGCATGCGCGGCGATGCGCCAACGAAATAAAACGGCCAAGGAGAAACGGGATGAATACCAGCAGCTTGCGAGTCGGCTTTATTGGGCTTGGCGACATGGGCGGGCCGATCGCCGAACGGATCATCGCAGCGGGCTTTCCCACAACCCTATGGGCGCGCCGCGCCGCGGCCCTGGAGCCTTACCGCGGCGGTCCGGCGCAATTCGCCGCCACGCCCAAAGATCTGGGAGAAGCCAGTGACGTGGTGGGGATTTGCGTTTTCGCGGGCGCCGATGTGCGGCAGGTGCTGGACGGCGTCCAAGGTGTTGTGGCCGGCATGAAAACCGGCGACGTGGTGCTGGTGCATAGCACCATTTCCATAGACGATACGCTGGCCCTGGCAGCCATCGCGGCACGATCCGGTGTAAGCCTTCTGGACGCGCCCGTAAGCGGCGCCAGGGCCAAGGCCCTGGCCGGCGAGCTGACCATCATGGCTGGCGGCAGCGCGGAGGCCTTCAACACCGCCCTGCCCGTCATGCAAGCTTATGGCAGGACGGTGCGGCGGATGGGTCCACTGGGCAGCGGGCAGAGGACCAAGGTGCTCAACAACATACTTGGCGCCTGCAACCTGCGCCTGGCGGCGCTGGCGCTGGAGATCGCGGACCAACTGACACTGGATCAGGCGGCGGTCCGCGAGGTGCTGCGCCATTCTAGCGGCAGCAGCTTCAATTTCGGCATCCTTGTCGACCGGCTTCTGCACGACCCCGGCTTCGCCCGCCACGCCGCGTGCATGACCAGGAAGGACAATGCACTCTACCGCGCCGTCTGCGATCAGGCCGGGATTGACCCCAGTCGGCTCGACCAGATTGCCGATGAGGCCACTGAATTGCTGGAACGGCTGGGCCGACGCTGAGGGCCGGCATGGACGCGGCGCGAACGATCACAGCCCTCGCAAGTAGCCGCAACTAGGTTTCGTCAGCCCGGCGTCACATCTCTTAACCTCGCCAAAGCATGGCGGTTTTCAGGGACCGCGATACCAAGGCTCTCGCGGAAGGTCGTACCTTCATAATCATGACGGAAAATCCCCCGCTCCTGCAGGATCGGGACCACGGTTTTAACGAAAGCCGCGAGCTGCCCGGGCAGAGATTCGATCATGACGAAACCATCCGCCGCGCCCTCGTCCAGCCAGATCTGAAACGAATCTGCAACTTGCGCCGGCGTGCCGACAAATACGTTGCGCGGCGTCGAAAACCGGATGGCGACCTCGCGTAGGGTCAGTTTTTCATCGCGTGCTTCTTTGGCGATCTGCAATGTCGTACTTTGCTGTCCCCGCGCCCCGATGTCATCGACATCGGGAAACGGTCCGTCAACGGGGTAGACCGAAAAATCATGATTATTATAGGGCCCGCCCAGCATGCGCAGCGCATTTTCAATTGTCACGAGACCGACCAACTCCTGGAATTTCGCATCGGCCTCCTGCGTGGTGCGGCCGATCACCGTCTGGATACTTGGCAGAACGAAGACCGTCTCAGGCCGGCGGCCCGCTTCTGCCACGCGCTCTTTGACCTTGCGGTAATAGGTTTTTGCATCGTCGATATTGCCATGATGCGCAAATATCGCATCGGCACGGCTGGCCGCGAATTTAATCCCATCTTCAGATGCGCCAGCCTGGAATATAACCGGCTGCCCTTGCGCAGATCGAGCGATGTTCAGCGGCCCCTTCACGGAGAAATAGGTGCCGTTGTGACCCAAAATGTGAAGTTTCCGCGGGTCAAAAAATTTTCCGCTTGATTTATCATAGGTGAATGCGTCATCCTCCCAGCTATCCCAAAGACCTTGTACGACATCGAGATATTCCGAAGCGATTTTGTATCGAACCTGATGTTCAGGATGCCTGGCCTTGCCATAATTACTGGCGCTGCCTTCAAGATAGGATGTCACGACATTCCAACCGGCGCGCCCGCCCGATAATTTGTCCAGCGAGGCAAATTGACGGGCAATCGTATAGGGCTCGCTGTAAGTGACCGACACCGTGCCGACCAACCCGATATGTTCGGTGACGGTGGCGAGAGCCGACAAGATCGTTATCGGCTCAAACCGGTTAAGTTGATGCGGGCTGGATTGGGGCGTTATAAAGACGTTGTCCGCGACAAACAAGAAATCAAATTTTCCGGCCTCGGCACTCTGCGCCTGCTGTCTGTAGTAGCGAAAATCGACGCTAGCGCCGGGATGCGCATCCGGGTGCCGCCAATCCTCTCCACCGGCGCCGGCGCCCTGCAGAATAAAGCCCAGTTTCAACTGCCGCGAATTTGCCATCCGGCATTCCTTTAGATGATCCAGCTGTTCAATATATACGATGGTGGCAGCCTTCCGGTCTACACAGAAGCATGCCGCACGGTGGCATTTGGTGGGTCTCATCCACCAAATAGGATTCACAGCTCTGATCAAAGTAGCGTTATTTTTCTTTGTTTGAATATTCTGTAGGTCGTTTTTGCTTAATTCTAACCTTTTGAGAATTTTCTTCTCTCTTGAACCAGCACTATCGCTTCAAAAAATAATCATTAAGATGATAGACATTATATAGATGATCTTTTATTGGAAGAGCATGAGCATGCAGAAAATCCCGATCATAAGAGGCGATCGTGAGCCGAAATAACAAAAGCTTCGTAAACGCCTCGGTTGAAGGTGCCCAGCTCCACCTTGGGCAACACAATTGTATCCGGATGCCAATGGACAGACGATTTCGCGCATAATTGTCCCGCCCAAATGCCGCGCACCGGCAACAAGTTCCAAAACTTTACGGTCCTTGAAAATTAAAGTGTCCCCCATCAATCGTAACGACAGGCGAGTATCCAAAATGCTTCCGAAAATCCGCGCTTTTTTTGAAAACTCCCCAGCCTTGCCGGCCAAGCTGTTTCATATCTCAACCGCTGCGTTTGCGATTGCAACGTTAGCGTCGGCCGTTGCGGCAGCCCAATCGGTCACATCGCAAAATGCCGCACCCGGAAAAGATGCGCCCGTGAACAGCGCCCCTCCGCCGCCGTCTCTCGACAAGGCTTTTGCGCTTCAGGATGTTGTGATAACCGCACGTCACCGTACCGAAAAAGCACAATCCGTGCCGATTTCATTGACGGCCATCGACAAGTCACAAATTCAAAACCTCGGGTCGAACAATCTTAGTAAGATCAAACAGCTCGTCCCCTCACTGACGGTGGATGCGTTCAATCCCCGCCAAACCGGCCTCGATATCCGCGGCATCGGGAGTAATGGCTTTATGGGCTATGACGGTCTGGAGGGTGGCGTTGCGGAATATGAAGATGGCGTTCTGCTTGGCCGCTCGTCGGAAGCCGCATTCGATATACCAAACATAAGTCAGATCGAAGTTCTGCGCGGGCCACAAGGCACCTTGTTCGGCAAAAACGCGGTCGCCGGTGCGATCGTCATCAACACAAAGCGCCCCAGTTTCACGCCGGAGGCAGATTTTTCCGCCTCTTTGGGAAATTACAATTCGTGGCAGCTTCAGGGCTACGCCACTGGCCCATTGGGAAGCAATGACAACGCAGCCGCATCGATCGCCGTTCATGCGACGCAACATGGCGGTTTTTTCAAAAACACCGCAAATGGCTTAACTGAGGATAACCAGGATGATAAAGGCATACAAACGCAATTTTTACTCGCGCCGGAAAGCAACCTCACTATACGCATCATTGCCAATTATGATCATCAAGAAGCCAATTGCTGCTTCAATACGCCGACAGGGCTGGTAACGAATTACGCAAATGGCCAACCGGTACCGGTCAATGCGATAACACGCTATGCGATCGCCGGTTATACATTGCCCAGAATCGATCCATTTGCCCGAACAACTGATCTGAACAACTGGGAGCATTACGCTTACGCCACCGGAAGTCTTTCAGCCCAGGCCGATTACGATCTCGGTGGGTACACCCTGACATCCATCACCGCGGGTGGCTTCTACGACTGGTACCCCAAACTCGATGCTGACGGCACCGGCCTGAACTTTTTCCCATCGGGCAATAATACCGTTCAGCAGCGCCAGTTCACGCAGGAACTGCGCGCGACCTCGCCTTTGGGTGGACCGGTCGATTTTACCAGCGGACTCTTCTTCTTCTACCAGCAACTCAACGATCAGGCCATTTTGATCTACGGTTCGCAGGCCGCCTCAGTGATCACCGGCCTCGCACCCCATTCAGGGGCGACCTGGAACACCTACAACACCGCCCTGAACGGCTTCGGCTCAGCCGCAACCGATATTCCAGAAACCTATAGCGGCGCCGCCTACGGCCAGGCAACCTGGCATATCACGCCCAAACTTGATCTTACGGGCGGCGCCCGCTTGACCTATGAAGACAAGACAGGTGTCTATTATGCCAGCGAGGAAGGCGGTGTCTCCGTGGCACCGGGTTCCGCCGCGCAGATCATTCGGTCCGCCTTCGCCCCAACGTTGGCCTATCATCTACAGCATTCTGATTTACTGCCCGGCGGCCTCGTAACACTGTCCTACAAGCCGGCCGCAAATATCCTTACCTATGCGACCTATTCCCATGGCGAGAAATCCGCCGGTCTCAATTTCATCTCGAGCACAATTACGCCCAAAATCGTGGCCCCAGAGAAACTCGATAACTATGAAATCGGTATCAAAAACACACTCCTGAACGGACGGCTCTTATTGAACGGCGATGCGTTCTGGGAGGAAGACACCGACTATCAAAGCACGATCATCCGCTATTTTGGATCCGGGGTCCTCTCATATCTCTCAAGCGTACCGAAGGTGCGTTCACGTGGTCTGGAAATGGACGCCCACGCGCAGGTGACCGATGGCCTCAATCTTTTCGTCTCCAGTGCCTTCGATGATGCCTATTACGAATCAGATCCATCCGGCCCCTGCCCGTTCGAACTGAGCAATCTTGGAAAATCATCCTGTGATCTCACAGGCAGGCCCGTTGCAGCAAATTCCAAATGGGTCGCATCGATCGGCGGAGAATATGATTATCCGCTCGCCCCCTATCGCGGCCACGACACGGTTGCTTATTTCGGCGGCAACATCCTGCTGAAGACCGGCTTCTATTCCACCAGCGACGACTCCGAATACGGATATGTACCAGGCTATGCCCTTGGCAATGTCAGGTTCGGCATTCGTCAAACCAATGGTTCATGGGACTTGTCGGGATGGGTGCAAAACATCACCGATCATCGTTACTATGTCTACCGTACCATCAACACGTCCCTGGCATTGCCGTTATATAATCTCGTCACCGGGCAGGTTGGCGACCCGCTTACATTCGGCGTGACGCTACGGGCAAAATTCGAATGACCGCGCTGTTGACGAAACTGCGGGTGACGAAGACCAGCCGGCGATGGACGACCGGCGGGTTGCTGGCACTGCTCATTATCGTCAATCAACTCGACCGTGGAAATCTCAGCATCGCGATTCCGTCGATCCGGAAAGACCTGCCGCTCACCAATCTTCAGGTCGGCATGATCCTCGGCGCGTTTCAATCGTCGTATGCGATCTCGAACATCCCCATGGGGCTCATTGTCGACCGCTTCGGTCCAAGGCGCGTTGTTGCCCTCGCCGGGCTGGTATGGACGCTATGCGCAGCCGCCACCGGATTGATGACAAGCCTCGTCGGGTTCGTCGCCATGCGGGCCTGTCTAGGTGTTTCCGAATCGCCGATTTTTGCAGCCGGCATCAAGGTCGTCGATGCCTGGTTTCCCAACCGGGAGAAAGCGGCTGCCGTCGCGATGTACGAGGTTGCCGTGCAAATCGGGATGAGCGGCGCACCACTATTGGGCGCACTTCTCATGGTGCAGCTTGGCTGGCGGGCCATGTTCGTCACGGTCGCGCTGTTGAGTTTGGTACCATTGCTGGTCTGGTTCCTGCGGTATCGCCGGCCGGAGGAAGATGGCCTGCTTGCGCCCGAAGAGCGCGCGCTTATCCTCGCGGGGCGGGAGACGACCGTGGCTGCGCCTCCCTCTGTGGGAGAGTGGGGCAACTTGTTCCGGTATGTCCAAACCTGGGCAATGATGGCCGGAGGTTTCAGCTACGCGGGCATGATGGCATTCTACCTCTGGCTGCCAATCTATCTGCAGCAAACGCGCCATTTCAGCATTATGCGTGCTGGCGGCAGCCTTGCCTTACTGGGACTTGTCGGCATCGCCGGTGTAACATCCGGAGCTCTGCTTTCAGATTTTTTGATTCGCAGGGGTTTGCAAGTGCTGGCTGCCCGCCGGCTGCTCGTGACGGGAGGCGCCTTGCTCGGTGGCGCGGCCATCACCTATACGGCGTTTTATCAAAATGATGCGACCATGTTGATAGCCATCGGCGTGGGAAGCTTTGCAAGTGGGTTGATGAGTGCGTCCTGGTGGGCCCTTGTTCCCGCTATCGCACCGGATAGACGGCTTGTGGCGTCTCTCGGCAGCCTCCAAAACGGGGGGGCCTATTTGGGGGCGGCTATTGCACCTCTGGTCATTGGAAAGTTGCTGGACACTGGGTTCACCTTTCACGCTGTGCTCGCAATATCGTCAGCGTTTGCCGCAGTTTGCGCCGCGATTTATGGCATCCTCCTGCGTGACCCGATGGAGCCTCATAACGCCAATCAACGAACGACGGGCTAACGCGCGCAAAATGTAAGTGAATTGCAGAGAGGGCAGGTTTAGCATCAGGCCTCTCCGCCAAAACTTGCGATGGCTCCTTAAGAGAACGGGTTATTACTTCCCGGCATCTTCCAATCCGTCTTCCAGTCCTTGGTCGGCTTGCCCTCTTCAGGCTGGCGCGGCCTGCATCCAGCACCAGGGCATGAGTTCGTCGATCTGCGCTTGGGGTCAGCCGTTGACGAGACGGGTCACCAGGTCGGTGAAGTAGGTCTGCGGGTTAACGCCGTTTAGCTTGCTGGTTTCGATCAATAAAGCGTAAGCGCTGTGTGGGCGTGTGAACTTCGGCGTATATCAGGACGTCTGCCGTTTGAGGTGCTTCACGCGGTGCTTTTGATAGGTGGCCTGCTGCCGGTTTTGAAGACACTGAGATAAGTGTTTTT
>Ga0209208_10004940_pt1 | contig 18704 bp, 18 predicted proteins | sample S1TSphfallax_3_FD_187694 | JGI IMG/M metagenome (GOLD analysis project Ga0209208, IMG submission 187694) | Host-associated microbial communities from peat moss isolated from Minnesota, USA - S1T2_Fd - Sphagnum fallax MG (SPAdes) (version 2) | ecosystem: Host-associated > Plants > Peat moss >... | reverse complement strand
CCCTTTTAAAAAATATATATATATCTTTTTTGTTACAACTTTGTTTCATTTTATTTAATTATTAATAACGCAATCGATGGTTGGTGCGGGGAGACGGAGGATCTAGCGAGCGTGTGTCTCTCCGCCACCATGACCCGCACCTGACGCTAGAACATTTCAGGCCAGGTGCGGCTCATTTCGGGACCTCGTTTCTGTCATTTGGGGGTTGCAGAATCGGCCTCACAGAGACTGTTAACAAGTCGGAATAGACAGGTTCAGACAGACACACTGATAGACAAGTGAATTAATATATAAGATTATTATTTTCTCATTTTTTTTTCCCCCACGAATGGACTTGGTGGTTCTCTGCTTCTAAAATATTTTAAAAACCTTGCACTGATGGTTATTCAAAATATCACATAACTGCCCAACATTGGATATTATCAATGTTGTCCAGTTTCGATTCTAGTTCTGAAGGCAGTTATTGGTTACCCAGATTACTGGTTTAAAATTTTAGTTAAAATAAAATAAAATAAAATCTTAAAAAAAGAAAAAACCAGAAACAAAACTGAAACTGCTCTCAAAATCAAAAACCAAATTGAAACCAAAAATTGGCCTTTGATAGAAATCAAAACTCAAAACCAAAATCAACCGCAAAACCCAATTGATACAAGTTTTGGTACTTCATTTATTTATTTATTTTAATTAAAAAAATTCAATTGGGGTTAAACATGTTGTTAGTTTGATTTTTTTCTTCTTCAAGTATACAGTGTTTTGTATATTATAGTTATTGGATGGTTTTGGCACTTGTGTGCCAAATAATTAATGTATTTTTAAAATTACAAAATCAGCACATGAATTTTTAATTTTGAATTATTGAGCAGGTAAGAAGTATGATCAGAAAGAAGGGTTTAGGGTTTAGGGTTCTCTGGGTATTGGGTCAAACGAAAACCCGCTTCGTGGGCCGTGGGCCGTGGGCCGTTGACTGACTGAAGGTGGGTAGGTAGAAAAATCGCTACGTGGGATGTGGGGCATGGACTTGAGGGCGGTAGGTAATTAGTAGTTACGAGGAAGATGTTGGGCTTGTTTTCCTCACTCGTCATCATCATCGTCAGAAGAAGAAGAAGCAGCCGAGCTGCAAACATGGGGATCCGAAATTCTAGTACCCATCTCCAAGTCCACTTCGCTAATCGGAACCCGAATAAAAAAGACAAAAAAGAAAAAGAGCGAGAGAGATGGGATTCTTCATCAAACCCAACACCCCATTTTTGCAGTTCTCATTTACTACTCTTGTTGAACTTCTTGGGTACACACTAGATTCTGCACAAATTTCTTGTTGGGTTTTTTCTCCTCAACTACTACTTGGTACACATCTTTTATGAATTTTGCTAGTCCCAGTGTGTGATTTTCTACAGGTGATTTTGATAGTTCAAGTATATCATGGGTAGTATGGTAGGTCTTATTCTTCAGTCTTTGATTTTCATGTCAATTGGGGTATGGCATCTGTGTTCACTCTTCAGTAGCTATGTGAAGTCACCCAGAGACTACAGCGCCAGAGCATGGTACCCTGTGAGCTGTGGCAGTTGGTTACCAAGCAGGCTGAAGCACAGTGAGCTTTACATGATGTTGCTCTTCATTCCACTGGCTATTTTCTACGAGCTTGGAATCTCAACCCATTTCCAGCCTCTGCTTGTAGATGGAGGAGCCATTCCTGGAAGCAGCATTCTTGGATTTGAGCATGTCACAACTCTGTTCATGTTCTGGCTGTTTGCTCTTCTTGTGTTGTTGAATGAAACCACCATAGCTTTGCCATTGCCAACCGAATCCTCTTTTCTTTTTGCAAGCCTGGCATTCACACTGGAGTGGATGTCCATCAACCATGAAACCGTTGAGAATGCTGGCTTGGAGAAACAGTGCAAAAGCCTTCTTGCTTTCATTGTAGCCATCTGCACATTCAGTTCAGGTAAATGCTCAATCCTCAGATCCCTTTGTATGAATCTTCTTCTTCCCTTTCAGTTTTGTGTGTGCAATTATCAATGTTCTTCATCATCAACCAACAAACAAAAATCTCTAGTTTTGAAGCTTTGGGTGCAGGCCATAAATGAATCCATCACATCCTTTGCATGAATCTTCTTCCTTTTCAGTTTTGTTTCTGCAATCAAACTCTCAGATCAACAAAACAATTGATTGCACAACAATTTTTGTGGTTTTGAAGCTTTGGGTCCAAGATCTTGAGCAACCTTAATTATTTCATATCAGGTTCTTGTCTTTGAATTGTTGCCAAATTTTTACTTCTCAGGTGTATCTATCATCCTGGTGTATGCATGAACTTAGTGTGGAACAATCTTCTTCTCACAATCAACTACAATAATGAGAAATTCTCTTGCTATAGAAATGTTTGTGCATGTTATGAAGCAAGCAACCCAAATACCTGAACATTCTAGACATTTTTGCATAAATTTGTTTTCCTCTAGGAATGCTTGAATGTGTAAGAATCCTTAAACTCTTTTCAATGTTTGCGCATGTTATAAAGTAAGCAACCCTAATACCTGAACATTCTTAGACATTTTCGCATAACTTCTTTTTTTTTCCTAGAAACTCTTGAAGGTGGAAGAAGAATTCTTAAACTCTTATTTCACTCTTTTCAATGTCAGAAAATTTCAGGCGAGAAAATTTTATCAGGGAAAAATCCAATTGCATTCTCCAAAATTGTTCACTATCCTGACAGCAGAAACTTGTGAAAATCTCAACTCTTTTTAAGAGTGCAGCACAGGTCAAATTGTACAAGTGTAATATTTCTGCTAATTTTTTTTCCATACAGTCTGTTCCTTGTGCACACTCATCATTCCTCCACTCATTTTGTGATGAGGTTTTTCTTTCTGTTTCTTTCTTTCTCACAGGTATGTTGGTGATGCGACCAAAAGCATTCTTGGTGGATATGGTGCTGTGCATGGGTTTGATACTGCAAGGAACATGGCGATTTCAGATGGCTCTCTCACTCTTTGTTGAGGGATTCATACCACTTGGATGCAGATCCATGCAGGAGGATCTCACAAGAAGGGTCAGTGCTGGGTATGGTACACGACTCAGCTCCACATTGTGTGACATCCAAGAGGCAAGAATTCGTGCAATCGATCTCATGAACTTGGCATTCAATTGTCACATTATTGTTGTGGTGTTGTTCAGCATGATTGCTTTGGTGATAATTGCAAAGGTACAGGGCTATCGGCGAATAAATAATAGTAATGGGTACGACATGACATTAACATCAGATGTTGATTCTGAGTCTAAGCAATTGAAGTCTTTGTCCAACATGACAAAGCTCAGCTTCGGGAGGCTGCACTAAAGTTGTAGTTATATAGAGAATTGAAGGACCCTTTATTCAATGTGAGTATGAATGTGCCCACTCACCACTTCACCAAAAGCTTGATCATACTTAGGAAACTTAAAAGAACATATTGCCCTTATTGCAAAGGACTATGTAATTGCTCACCAATTTTCCCATTTGTTATGTGCCCATGCCAATGGAAATGAATATATAATCCTTCACCGTTTCCCCTTTTATTATGTGGCCTACCCCCTTGCAAAGGATTATGTAATTGCTCACCACTTTTCCTTTTATGTTTTATGTCCTAATTTGCGAAGGATCATTTAATTGCTTGATTGTTTTTATTGCAAATGTTCCAATGTCCTTTATGGAATGTGTACAACATAGTTTCTTTAAAATCAAGCCATAATGGAATATTAAGTGCTTACAATACAGTTCACCTATTCTTTGCTATAAATTGTTTTGTAAGTGCTATGCATGTTGCACATATCATCACATTGTCTTATTATTCTCTTGTTGACATGGAGTCCACAATCCTCCACATAACTATATGTTCTGCATGTTCATTGACATTTGTCACATGTTAATGTTTTCGTACGTATTGTACAAAATATGTGAGGAGATAAACTTGTGTATACTTCAAACCTATATATAAAAATTATCTAATATTGAAGAACAAGTGAGGTAGGAAGTGGACAAGGTTATGTGTTTCAAAATTGACGAATTTTTCCTCCATATGTTTGAACATGGGTATGAAGTTTGTATCTATTGAAAGGATGGATTATTTGAAACATTATTTATATGTGATCCAATCTAAATGGTGATGTGTAAAGACAAAGAAAACTTATATGCAAGAGGGAAACTTTGGGGGTGTTCAAAATAATAGAGATGGCAGTGACTTGTGAACAATCATGATCTTACCGTATTTTGTCATCATCAACAAAATTGTTCATAACTTTCACTGATTTAAATTCTCTCTAAAGAGACTTTGTACCTCAAGGGGTAATCTTTGTAAGAATTATCATGTGAAGTGCACTTATATGTTTCTAAATAAGGGATTGTTAAATCACAATGGGACACAACACCTTAATTCTAGGTGAATTAAATAAAAAATTGTATACTTTGATATCTTTCCTAGTGCACTCAAAGAGAACTAAACATGTTACAAATCCTTTGAGTTGCAAAAGCCAAACATGACATTCCATAATTTTATAAATAAGTGTTTATTTGGTTTTGTATTAGTTTTAGAAAACCATTTACAAATTTAGGTAATAGTTGGGTGCATTACAACAAAAGTGATAGGGTTGAAGCAACCACAAACACATTATGTTTTTCTTCAAATTGTTGTTTTTTTCTTTAACATTTTGGTTTGATTAGTATGCTTGGCACATATTGCAAAATGTTTTAAGTATGTCCCAACATGCCAAACTTAATCTAAACCTAAAATGGATGTTTTGTGAACTTGAAAAGAACATTTAAAAAACCCAACTAAATTTATTTTGGACACATCAAATTGTGAGAACATCAATATTATGTTGATTTCAAACTTGCATTCATTCAACATCACTTTATCATGTCGACAAATTGATTTTAGTTTGCAATGTCTAAGCATCATTTTCATCCTCCTTCCATACATCTGGTGTAAAACTTGGGGGATAATATTTTGAAGGCATATATATTAACAAAATGTTTATGAGTTTTTCAATTAAACCATCAATTGGGTGTGATTTGCAACATAATTACTACCAAAGGTTTGTTGCAATATAAAGGCCAATTTCAGTTTCACAAATGATAATTTTGATACTCCAATTGCTTGTTGTATTAATTAATTACATAAAGAAAACTGAAACAATGCAATATTAATGTTCATGGGGGTTTGAGTCCCTCTATCCATAGAATATGAAATGTTTCCATGTAAACTCAAAAACCATTTTAGCATTTTGGATGTAACAATGTTTTTATTTACAAACATATAAATGAATTCTGAATATGGTAGTCCTTAAAACAATTGTCCCATGATTTCCATAGTCTCTTAAGAGGGATTTGAAATTAATCAATGTTAATTATCTTTGGTTCTAGTTCCGGTTAGCTTCCAAATCAGGGCCACAGTGAACCAGCACCCACCAGCACACCATTAAGGATGGATGGTAAGTGGTTGGGAAACAGTTTTCTGTTGAATTTGAGTTCCCTGACTAACCACAGTGGTTAGCTCAGTTGCTTTTTTTAACTACCTCCCTAGTAACAACCCACAAGCAGGTTGTTAGTAGGTAGGTAGTAAAAACAGCCTTTACCCATGTACAAACCATCTCCTTACCTAGTAGGTACCTATTTTCCTACCTATCTACCTACATATGAGACCTATTTCTTACAGAATTGGTTACCAAGGTGAAATTGGATATTAACTCAGTTGAGGTTCATCCACGAATGAGTATTGATGGGCGTCCAGTGGATGGTGCGCTGGTGGGGGCTGGTTCACTGTGGCCCCAAATCAGAACCAGGCTGCATTTCTGGATCAAGTTCTGTAACCCACAATTTTGTTTCAAAAAAGTCATTCTTATTCACTGATGTTGCTACCAAATGACACTGAAGCATCCACCATTTGTTATCCCTTTCTGCCAGGGAGAAGCAAAACTCCATAGCCAAAGTTTTGTTGACATGTGGAATGTCAAAAAGGAAGAGAAGAAGCAATGCTGTAAGCATCCAAAATTGTTGATTGATGATGAATGATGCCTCAGTTTTGAATCTGACAATTGCCAGAATTACTTACAAATTGGACAATACCGTCTTTTAACGGTTTCCAAAACAACTCCAACTTCCAAATCTCACAAATAAGAACGAGATCTAGCAGGAAGCATGTGACCCAAGTCAAGAACTGCAAAGAGATAGCCGATCTGGAAAAGCTCTCAACAAACTCAAATCCTTTAGGACTGTATGGACAGTTGAGTCCATACTCTCCACATCTTTGAATGCTATGTTTCCACAAGGAGGAATTGAATGTGCAGTGTAATAATACCTTACATAAAGACTAAATCACATGTGCCTCATTTTTTAGTTTGTCCAAAAGCTCGTCCACAGATGCCACTATTACTCCAGCCTTGCGTTTGGGTGGTTCAAATACCTCAAGAATCTCCAGGTCCGATGTGATCTGTACTCCAAGCTGCTCAGGAGTGATCTGTGTGATTGTCTTCTTCTTGGCCTTCATTATGTTTGGTAATGTTGCATAGCGTGGCTGGTTCAGCCGGAGATCAGTTCTGCACATCCACAACATTATCCTAGCTCACATAAAGATCTTGGAAAACAGTGAACCTCTCTGTATATTCAACACTCAATCCTCCAGGGTTGACTGATCCCATGATGAGCCCTAAGAGAGACTTTGTGTTCAGAGATTGTAAGTTGGGTCATTGGTTGGAAATGCTGTGGTGTGTGAAACCAAAAAGTGAAAATCTGATGAAGAAGATGATTGCTGTTTGCAAACCAGGTTGAAAATGCTGCAGTGTGTGAAGACCCGAAAGAAAGAAATTTGATGAAGAAGAAGAAAATTGCTGTCTAAGAATCAGGAATCACTGACTAACCCACATAAAGAAGTCTAAAAGGGAGCAAAAAGACATACGTGATCACAGCTGGTAGTTGAAGCTTCACTGTTTCCAAGCCTCCATCCACTTCCCGTTCTACTGTCACAGAACCAACAGCCTCTTTGTCCATTTGCACCTGCACCACAGTCCCAAAGATTTATCATGACTTGCACTGATGCAATGAGTTCATGAGGCTGTTGTCTTGCTGCTGAAATATTTTTTCCAGGTCTACTCAATGGGCATGTTCACTTACTTTAGATGCAAAGGTGCCTTGTGGCCATTGAAGCAAACCTGCTACCATCTGGCCAGTCTGATTTGCATCATCATCAATAGCCTGTCATAGACAATGTCACAATTATTGCACAGCAAGATTTGTAAGCACAGAAGGCAGCAAATTTGACAGGGATTTGCAACACTATCAAAAATCAAGCTTTCTTGTAAAATGATCCTCAAAGGCTTATGTGAACCAAACATGTTGTTTACCTGCTTGCCAAGGAGAAGTATATTAGGTTTTTCAGAGGTGGCAAGTGCTTGCAGCAGCTTGGCAACAGTGAGGGGAAAAAGAGAATGAGATGTGGAGACATGAATTGCACGATCGGCACCCATAGCAAGAGCTGTGCGCAAAGTGTCACTGCATTGAGCACCTCCCATACTCACCACCAGCACCTCACTTGCATGCCCAGCCTCCCGCAGTCGCAGAGCCTCCTCCAGTGCAATCTCACAAAAAGGATTCATTGACATCTTTACATTTGCTGTCTCCACTCCACTCTGCCCTCCACCCACCACCATACACCTCATCCTTCCCCCATCAACAAACAAACAACTGAACCCTATCTCTTTGGTAGATTGCAGCTGAGGTATTGTTCTACTTAACCTATTGTTTCTGAAGCTTACGGTTGTTCCACAGAAACAGCCAAACAAACAGCTCAACCCTGTCTCCTTGGGAATTGCACTTTTGTTTCTGAAGCTTAGGATTGTTCCAAAGAAACAGCCAAGCAAAGAGTTAAACCCTATCTCTGTAGGGAATTGCACTTTATTACCGAAGCTTTGGATTGTTGCAGAGAAACAGCTTACTCAGTTCCAAAATCGAGGGAGAGAGAGAGGTCAACCTTGTCAGGCTTGACACGGATCTTCACAGCATAGTCAATCACACGCTTGACTGCCACCATGATCTTCATGACTGCAACTCTCCCTCTCCAAATGCACGTTCAGGAGTTTTGATTTGCAGTTGTTTGCTTTGATGAAGGAATTCTTTGTGCACATATAGAGACAGGGTTTGATGATGGGGATGGTTGTGTGCACAAACCCAAACTGCAGATTGCTTTGATGAAGGAATTGCTTGTGCACAACAGATGGGGTTGACGGGGCTGGTTGTGTGCATAAAACAAAAACTGCAGTTTTCTTTGATCAAGGAATTTAGGGTTTGATGCGGTTTGCTTGCGTGCACATGAGAGGATGATGGCACACACAAGATTACACGCAACTGTCACTGACAACAAAGACAAAAGTACAAACCCTATCATTGGCTCGTGATGACGATGGATTGTCATGCAGCTGCGTGTAAGCAAGGAAAGCAGGTAGATTGTGGAGAGTTGTTGCAGCGACACCAAAAAGCTATGGAGTTCATCACTACTCCAATCAGTTTCAATCTTTGTGGGCCAAGCAAGGATGGTCTGGCGATGGTGGGAGTGGATGAGTGGACTCGCTTCCTGCAAAAGGATAATTTCTAGGGTTCAAGGATTTAGGGTTTAGCTCTCCTTGCTCTTTTGTTGGATTAGTTGTTAACTGTAGATTTAGTTTTGTGCGATTAGTAACCATGGGGTTGTTTCATGGAAATTTTAGTACTGTGGATTTAGTTTTGTGGGATCAGTACTGTGGTTCCACTTTGTGGGATTAGGATCTTAATCCTCTCTTTTAGGGTCTTGACTCTTAACCATGTGCTGTGATTTGGGTTCTCTTTCTTTTTTCCAAACCCTGTCTTCTTTGGTTTCCGTTGTAGTTGCCTGCAATGAGCAGAATGGCAACCACATTGCATGTACTGCTTCACAGCTTGGCTTCATACATCCATTTTCCCTACAGAATTGCGAACAAGTATCAGCAAAAAAACTGCTGATTCTCAGACAGTATGAGAAATGGCAGAAGAGAATGCACACTGCACATTCAGCTTTCATCTAAATCTGGGCTTTGCATACCCCCTACAAAGAGTCTCATTCCATATCCTATGCAACTTTGAAAAAAAAATGCTCACAAGACTTTAATGAGGAGAAGTAGCAAATCAAGAAACGAAACAACCAAAACAAGTAGAGCAGACATCACCAAAAAGTTTACTTTAGGTCTTTCAAGATAAAATGCTTGAAGGTTTTCTTCAGTCAAGTCCAAGATTGCCTTTAGACAAAACACAAACTTTTTGAATGGAAGGATTTGAGTTACCAGAATTTTTGATGAAGCTCCCTATTTCCAATAACCAATACCTTGTCCTAGTATCTTCCTGAAATTCTGCAACACTGTATTGAATGAGGACAAGATTGCCATTCCTGTAGAGGAAGAATAGAAAAGGAAGAAGAATTACAACACGATGTTGGAAACAAGCAGAAGAGTACAAGATGAAGAATAATAATTACACTGTGTCAGCTGCCAAGCAGAAGAAAAATAGAAGAGAAAGAAGAACTAAACCATGTCGGCTAACAGGTCCTAGTATCTTGATGCCTTAGAGCTACTGTTCTGTCTTTTGGTTGCACCTGAAAGTCCAAAACCTGACAGTCTAGGTGACTGTGTGACTCCTTTGAGCTCGATTGAGAAATTCTGAGTACCATATATGGTGCACCCAGCAACTTTTACCAACCAACTGCCATCCTGCCCTGAGCCATCACCCACATGTGCAACCATGAACTGTATGCTCAAATAGGTGATGCCATTCTACCTATGCCTATATCAGCATGTTGGCATCAAATGGAACCAAGGCAGTCTCATCCACTTCGAAGCAAACGGCGCAACGAAGGTCTTGGAGCACATCTGCAATCAGGGAGCCTCGCAAGCGGTGGCTCAGAACAACGTGGTGGAACCAGACACAAGAGTTTGCAATAGCAACCACTCCTTCACCTTCAACCTGTCTGCAATAAGGAACCCGCAAACTCCGCAGCATCTGACACTTGCTCAGGTTCTCCAAGCCAATGTCCGTGACATTTGTGAAGGCAAGGCTGAGGTGAGACAGGCGAATGCAGTTTTGGGCAAGGTGATCAAGCCCCTCATCAGTGAGAAATGGGCATTGATCGAGTACAAGAGATTCCAAACCAGGAAACCGAGTCAAGACTCTCATGTTGGTGATTTTCTCACACTTTACTAGAGCTAGATGCTTCAGGTTTTGCATGCCACAAGCGATAGCACATAAGCTCACATCATCCACTCGGGTGTAGCTCAAGTCCAGAGACAAGAGATGTCTGCAAGAGCCGATGGAAGAGAAACCAATTGCACTTGGACCTGCACAACCTTGAAGATCCAAGTACTCTAAACCTAAGTTCCCAGCTATCAACATCTGGAGCTCCACATCCCGCACTCCTTTTGTGTGCACTAAAGAAAGCCTCTTCAAGTCAAGCCCCAATAAGCCAATTCCGCCTTGTCCTGTGCTCATGAAGTGACCAAGTGCGAGATCCGAGAGCGTTCTCGAGTGCACAATGCACATCAAAGCCGCCTCTGTGAGATTCACAGCCTCCAAATGCAGCTTTCGAAGATTAGGGCAACGGACAAGCACACCGATCACGGCTGCATCGCTCAACGGCACCAATCGGCTGAGGCAAGAGAGCTCAACGAGATTCTTGTTAGCAGCCACAATTGCAAGCAGAACCTCATCCAGGCTACCTCTTTGGTAGGTTTCGAAAGCCAGAGATTGCAGCGATGAGCAATGCACAAGCCCGGCAAGCTTTGCACTCTGGAACTTCAATGCGATCTCATGCAATTTCTTGCATCCTTTGGCCATAGCTTCTAATGCCATGTCGATGTTCAGTGAGCCGAGCTCCAGAACGAGTCTGAGAAGCTCTCGGCATCCACTGCCGAGCATGGCTAAACCTGATGGCGTAAACCTAGTCTCTCCCTTCAATGCAAGCTCTCGTAATCCTTGACAAGCAGCGATGGCTTCCAGAGCTCCATCACCTAAGCCCATGCAGCTGTGCAGATGCAAAGAACGCAAAGCTCGACATCCCTGAAGCAGTGCCACAATACATGAGTCCCGGAGCAACGGAATGTTCGTCAAAGAAACATGGTCCAGCAACGACGACTGCGGGGGAGAAGAAGAACATTTCTTCACAAAGTGAGAAATTCCTGCATCCGTAAGCTTCGTCTGCACTTGATCCAGATCGCCGATTTTCAGCCATCGCAGACGCGAAAAGGCAGAAGCCGCAAGCTCCAGGTCGCCATCCTCCAACTGGTTGCTGCAATACGACAAGTCCAAAGCCGTGACATGCCAGAACCGATTGAGTAACTGCGGCAAACATTCTCGCGACCGCAACACTAGCTTATGTGCTTCCCATGTCACGGCTTCGTTCCACACTCTGCAAACCATCGCCGCCGCATGTCTGTCCACACTGTTCTCCAACTTCTGCACAATTTGTGCAACTAAACCCCCGTCCCGCAACGCCACATCCATCTCTCTGTCTGAAGATCTCTCTCTCCTTCTCTCTCCCCGCTCTTGCTTATTATTATGCTTCTCAATTTGCTGTACAATCAAAATTTTCTGGCCGCGATCTCAAGCAATTCATCAACGCCATTGCCATCGCCGCAGCTCCACCAGCAGCACAGTGCTGCACTCTTCCTTCCTTCCCAAAACCCTTGTAAAGAAGGGGAAAGCTCGCAGCGCGGTCTGGACGACGAAATAAAACGCCACAATTATGTTGTTTTCGAAGGGAAGAAGAAGAAACAGTGTTTTCTTAAAGAATTTTATGTTTGTAGCCAAAATGGCGATCGTCCGTAGGAAGCAGTGTGTTTTTTTGGTGCGAAACTTTGCCAAAATACGAAAATAAAATTAAAAAGAGAATATTTTGTCGCAACATTCCTTTTTTTAATTTAAAAATTGAAAAAACTCTGGATTTAAAAAAAAGAAAAACATTTCGCCACACTTGGACTGTGCTTTTAGTTTGGTAGCAGTTTTTAAAACTAGTTTTAGTTTTTGAATTCGCCTTTTGGCGAGATTTTGCCAATAAAATAAAGGCTGAAGAAGAAGTCAAGGCGGTCTCGAAGACAAAGTAAAACGCCACATTTTTGTTTTCGAAGGTAAGAAGTAGTCAAGGCGGTCTCTGGGACAAAATAAAACGCCACATTCATCGCTTGAGTTTTGAAAGGGGAGAAGAAGCAAGCACAGTCTCTCTCGGGGACAAAAAACAATAAAACGCCACATTTATCACTTGAGTTTGTGTATTGATGTTATATGGTCAATTTAATGCACAAGCAAATTGCATTATGGAATAGGCGAGAGAGGCTACCCATTACACCCGTAATTGTTACCAAAATGCCAATGAACATGAAATTTTCTTTTAAACTGTAGAATCTGCTACCCCAGACATTAATGTCATGGAATGGTCTTGCCCTTGCCAATTATGTTGGGTGCGTTGGGTTTAGGGTTTAGCTCATGCTAAGACTCACCCAGCGTCTTACCCAACATTATGGGTGGGGGCTTGACCATTCCATAATACATTAACATCTGTGATGAATGATTATGCCACTTTTTCTGTCTCTGTTAAAAAAGCATAGTAGGCTGGATAATGTCGGTGCTCTTCAAGCTGCCACTTGGACAATAATTCATAATCTTTTAGACAAGAAGATTATGCAAGGCAATCTTCTAAAAGATTATCAATTTCAGAAAAAGTTTGGACGTTTTGTTTTCACATTCCCATATGGTCTTATGTTCCACTGACACTGTCATGATGTTGCCATGATGTTCCCACAATGTTCACATGACATTCCCATGTTGTTCCCTGTTTGTTCCCATGTTCCCACTTCATTCTCAAAGTCATTTCACAGTGCATCATGATCATTCACCCAAGATGTTAATGTAATGGAAAGAGTAAGTACACTGCTAAGCATTGTGTTTGGTGTGAACCAGTGTTGGCTAGTTATAGGATTATAAACCTATACATAGGATGTAAATAAGATGAAATGAAAAGTTCCTCTTAATATAATGATATGCATCTGGATATTCCACCAACTTTTTAATATATTACAAGTTATGCATTCATGAAATTTTCATTCATTGTCAGATATGCATTTGTTGGTTTTCAAAATCATAGTAACATGTAGATATGTATAGTGGTTATAATTAACAGGTTGAACATGTTAGTTCATTTGTAAACAATTTTTAAAAAAAAAATCTTATTGGAGAATTGAACTGCAGCTTTTTATAGAACTCTACCCATTGTAGCATAAACTACTTGCAAAAAAACAAAGCAACATCAACACAAACAACAAACCACCCCAACCCCACAAAATAAAAGTTCAAGAAATCAAAAACCTTCAACAACTAGTTGAGCTCCAAAAACCAATCCATAAATCACTAACTTGCCACATCAAACATAAAACTAAAAGTCACTTGGTTAGTTGGACATTAATAGCAAATTTAAAAAAAAAAAAAAACATTTAGGGTTTAGGTGAATTATCTCATCTTCATTAACTTGCAACACCTCAAAGTATTCAACTTTTTCAATTTGCTCATAATTATCTTTAGTTAAGCCAATTTCAGCCTTCAAATAGTTTTTCAAGTTCATATTGGGTGTGCAATTTAGGTGGGAATTATTAAGCCAATTGTTGATAATAGTAATAATTTGGTCCAAATTTTGGACTTCTAAGCAAGAATGTCTCAAAGCTATCAAAACACTAGCTAGGATGAACATTCTTTTAGTCTCAATTTGACACCCTAGAATCCCAAAAACTTGTTTGGCAAGGAAGCCAACATTCTCAGAATTTGACCTTCATGGGTCTTCCACCAAGCAAGTGGATTTGCACACATAGGTGGAGGTATAGCCAATCTTCGAAATAAAGATAGTTCCCTAGTTGAAACAATCAATTGTGCTTAGATATAAGGGTTTAACCTTTCAAAAATTGTCATTAGAAGTGGGATGACTTCTTTCATATCATATTTAGATGCAAGGCGAAACATCCCCACGCCCCACATAATTTTCAACAACCCATAAGGGTTTGTAAAAGGGATCCAACATTAATGTAGCCAACATATTATGAACCTAACAAAAATCAAATGTTATTAAAAACTATAGAAAACATTTGATCACCTTCACCATCTCCTATTGCATGTTTTTGTTCAACATTTGGAGCTCAACATCAAATTGGTCACATGTTTGACTCTCATCAACAAAGGGATCTGGTTGAAATTCCATAGCCAAAATCAAATTGATTACAGTCACTAAGGCATAAAATAATAATTAGTGTCCTCTAGATTGACTTAGTACACATGCAAACACCATTGGATTCAAACATGTAATGATAGTTTTAGTATTGGCCCACACTTGGGCCTTTAGGATTTATTGTTGCAAACTCAATTCTTTTACTTACTATAACACAACAAAATTGTTGCTTTGAATTCCAAAGTTTTTTCAAACATGATTACCTTGTTAACAAACCTTCTTTTAATGGGAAATTTTCAACTTTCAATGTTACAACCCACTATCTATGTATGCCTTTTTCCCACTCATGCTTCCCTTTCCTTGATTTCTTTGTCCATGTAATTGTTTTCTACAATGCAACCTCAAAAAATTTCACATTCACCAAAGTTAGTCCCATAGAAACCTTATCATCATTAATTGCATATTCACAAACTTTAAACATGACATGCTCAAAACAAGTACATTCACACACTCAAAAAATCTCCAAAGGCTTGTAATCAATAATAAATCATAATGCCATAGCCATGGATCCCAAATGTCTACTTTCATCTTTCACAAAGGCAAAAACACAGTGGATTAGTCCAAATTTTTCCAACAAATAAAGTTGCAAAGCCGTGGGAGTGCTGCTACTTTCTTAAGCTTCCTATAATAGCATGTCATGGAATTTAGCTTTCATCCAAATAGTTAATCATTAATGCAAAAATGTCTACCCCACCTTTGGACATCCAAAGATCAAAGCTTGTAGCAATTGTAGTTGTAGTTTCAAAAATATGCAACACATGCAAATCCATGGTCTTTTGGACCATTTTAGGCAACACATGTTCCACAAGATTTGAACAAGGAGGAAAATTGACACAAGGACATTGGCAAAGAACTAACCTCCATAGCCAAATGTTTTTGCATGTTGACAAATTCTTGTATCTTTTGCAAATGTAAAGGACTGAATCTTCTAAAAATTGTTGTTGTACTTCATCACCATGCTTGTAAGGATTTTTTTGAACCAAAAAATGTTATGATTACAGACCTAAACAATGTAGTTTTTTTCTTCCCTGGTTGTTAATTATGATTTATATCAAAATGGTTTGTTATAGCAATGTTTATTAGTTTTTTTTTCTTTTTCTTTTTTTTTCAAGCAAACGAGCATGGGCAACATCAATATGAGTGTTCATGGGAATAATGTTTCTCATTTTATTATATTTAGTTAGTATATTATGCAAGACAAAACTTTGGCTAGGAATGTTATTAATTTTTTATGGAGTTGGTCTACATATGACGTGTTGCAACATTTTCGAGTTTTTAATATCATCAAGAGACTTGTCATTAGTTGCAAAAAACCCCCAACAAATTGAATTTCTATTGTTTGGTTTCCATTTATGAGCTTAAATTGCAATAACTATAAGATGTAGCTCATCATTTTCTACAAGGTCGTTGTCATATTGTAGGTGGACATTTTCAACATCTAACAAGTTAGTTGTTGGGTTCTTGTTAAGCTTGTGACTATCTTCATCAACACCACCAACACTTTCAAGAACGACAACCTTATCTTCTTCTACCATGGATTTTATTTAGCAATAAAAAAAGAAACGACAACCAAAATTGTTTTAATCAAAAGAAAAAGGGCAAAAGTTTTTTAAAAAAAAAAGGAAAAACTGAGATTTGAAATTTATTGATCAATTAGACATCACATGTGTGGACAAAAAATTGCTTTTCATCAACTACCTTTAGTTTCAAAAGCAAATTGCAACATTGAGTGTTTGTAGTAATCAAATGAAGCTTGATAGCTAACTAAGTGATCAAAGAGCAAAATCGAAAGCTAACAAGTTAATTTCAACACTTTTGAGAGATTTGCAAATGATTAGAAAACAAACACGAAAAGGAAAAAAAAAGACACTAGAGGTTCAACACTTTTGAAAAACCTGCAATCAACCAAATAATAAGCACATGAAGAAAAAAAACGAGTTTAGGAGGTTACAACTCACTAAATGGTCAAATCTCAAAACTAAGAGGCAATAAGTAACAAGTCAATTATTTTAATGTTTTTGAAAAACTTGCAAATGACCATTAAGTAAACACAAGAGGAAAGAAAATGTGTATTAGAAGTTCAATGTTCTTGAAAAACTTGCAAACAACCAAATGACAAACACATGAAGAAAAAGAATGAACATTGGAAGCTTGGTGCTTTTGAAAAACTTGCAAACAACCAAAAAACAAACACATGAAAAAAAAATGAACATATGAGGTTACAATTCACTAAGCAATCAAAGAACAAAATTAAGAGGTAACAAGTTAATTACTTAGTACTTTTGAAAACTTACAAATAGCCAACGAGTAAACATAAGAAGAAAAAAAACAAACATTGAAGGTTCAACATTTTTGAAAAATTTGCAAACAACCAAAGGGCAAACATAGGAAGAAATAAAACAAACACTAGAGGCTTGGTGCTTTTGAGAAATTTGCAAATCACCAAAGTGCAAACACATGAAAAAGGAAAACCAACACATGATCTAGCTATAATTAATTAAATGATTGAAAAGCAAAACCAAGAACAACAAACTAACATTGGCACCAAACATAGGAACACTCATAGAAATCACTTGAAATGAGCGTGTTCAAAACTTTTTGTCACATGAAGTTCTCAAAAGCTCTTGAAAGCAATGCTCCTCACCAATGATGCAAAGTAAAACTCTTAGTTTTTCAAAACATACAACAAATACACAATGCATATTGGATTGTAAAAACGAAAATGCTAAAAACTTCTCATTGCTTGAAGTTCTTAGAAACTTTAGAAAGCATTTCTCTTCGTCGACCATTCAAAACAAAGACTCATAGTCTTTCAAAACATACAAGTACATATTAAATTGTTCAAGTTGGATTGTAGAAACACACACATTGATGTTCACTTTTTACACTTTGCATTCAACTCTTTCATGTCAATGAATTTTTTTTGACAAAGACATCACCATTGTTGTCTTTGAAGTCCTTAGTGCTAAACCTTGATCCTTGAAAATTGATAATTACATTGTTGCATTGTTGCATTGTTGCATCATTCGACATAAACCTTAACCTTAAAAGGATTATCTATATCCAAACCGGATATGAATGTAATAATCATGATTATAACCATCCATAATTGTAACATCTGGCACCAAAAAAGAAATGGAGATAATTTCTAGTGTGGAAATCCTTAACATTGTGAATACAAACTCAACAATATTTGTTGAAATTTTCAACAAGCAAAAAGAAAGTTACAACAAGTATTGTCTCTACATTTAAATCCTTCTAGCTAAGAAAATTTTATTATCCTAGTTTTATGGACTTCAAGGGATCAAACCTTTCTTGATTTCCTCTCAAGGAGCCAATTGATTATCAATGTGTGTGGTAGCTCATCCTTTAACAACACAATCCCAACAGATGCTACCCCACATTGTTACATAATTTTTCTTAGAAGTTGGACAAAGACAAAAAATAGAATAAATAGATGTGATCATCTACACATCACCACATCCTCTATTTCGAAAATCCTCATAACTCCCATTATATCACAAGTACTCTCTTCTTAGAGTAAACCACATTACACATTCACATAGATTCCCCCAAAAGCTGAAAAAGATGATGGCTACCATTATAATCGCTCCTAAAATTCTAAACTCTTTCATCATTTCTTTTGATCTGGTCTTTTAAATGCAAACATTAGACCTCCTATTTCCTTCTTGATGTTCTTGGCACAATGGAAAATCAAGCGCCAAATTCAAGAGAAGAAGAAGTCTAGAGGGACTTTTATCCCTAACTGATTATTATGAAAATCCAAACCAGCTTCATACATCCTAACTAATAGAATAGGAATTTAGTTTTTCCCCACTCGCCAAAATATGCCTTCTTTCTCTTCAGCCAACTTCATATATCTTTTTCTTCTCCACATCCCTTTCTTTGCACCAATCCTCCTTTAGAACCGTGATTCACATTGCTCATAAAAAGTATCCATTGAGCAACTAGGACTGTGCTCCATCACTGAAACCGGCTCACCAAACCCACTCCACAATAACCTACAAAACAACAAACCAAGCCAAAAACAAAAAAACAAAAATTGAACTTTTCGATGTCCTTGAAACACCATAGCTTCAATAGCTCTACCATAGAGCTGAATTAAGGTTTTTGCTTCCATCCACAGAAAATGTTTGACATTGTTTTTAGGTCACACATCCATCACCAAATATGCATATATCAATCTTGGGATCCATAATTGTCATCATTGAGTTATCCCCATAGCGATTCTAAATATCATAAGAAGGATATAATATGTTGATGTCCCATTCGGATATGAGTAAGATAAGGATATAAACTTAGTACACACTTGTTGGTTATGGATAGGGCCAATTATAAAAATTGACAGAAATTCCAAGTATGCATTTATGCATATCCATTTATTATACATATTGATAACCG